>Ga0325414_1006452_pt1 | contig 12438 bp, 14 predicted proteins | sample PopdelMetagenome_8_FD_206183 | JGI IMG/M metagenome (GOLD analysis project Ga0325414, IMG submission 206183) | Populus deltoides microbial communities from Bellville, Georgia, United States - Leaf-PdKOR-R3 | ecosystem: Host-associated > Plants > Phyllosphere > Phylloplane/Leaf | place: USA... | reverse complement strand
TGTTGTTGTTGTTGTTGTTGTTACCATCATCGTTATTAATAATCATATTATTATTACTAATATCATAACTATTATTTTTATTATTATTACTATTATTATTAAAATTATTACTATCACCACTACTATTATTACCACAATAAATTACCACTATTATTATCACTATTAGTATATCATCAACATCTATTATTATTATTATTTTTATTATTATTATTACTATCATAATTACCATTATCATTATTATTATTATCAAAATTATTACTATTATCACTATTACTGCTATCATAATAAACTACTACTACTACTACTACTATTCTATTATAATTATTATTGAAAAAAAATAAAAACGATGAACTTGATTTGAAGGATAAAATTAAAAATCATAAAAACTTTGATAAAAAAGGCTAAGGAAAACAATAAAAAAAAAGAAGAAGGACCAAATTGAAATCATTATTATTATCATTGAAAAACAAAACTTAATTTGAAGGATAAAATTGAAAGTCATAAAAACTTTAACAAAAAAGCAAAGGAAAAAAAAGGAATTAAAAGTAGAAGGACTAAATAAAAAAATATTATATATACAAATTAGAAATTAAGGGTTAAATTAAAAACAAATAAAACTTTAGAAAAGAAAAATGAAAAAAATACAAAAATCAAAACTAAAAGGACTAAATTTGAAATACAAATAACAATGAGGACCATAATGTATTTTTGGGGGCAAGAGAGAAAAATGAAAGGAAAAAAAAGAATAACTGCTGATAAACTGATCATATTTGAACAACACATGCCACTCATAATAAAAGAGAAGACAACGACGAATAAAATGAAATGATAGAAGCTTATTTTTTACCACCAGGAGCAAACGCACGCGCCATCCAAAGGGCTCTAACGCCAACAACTTTTTCAAACTTAAATTATTATTTAATGATAAATAATGTTATTACCCTCAATCAAATTAACAATTAATAAAAAAACCTAGGCTAAAAAACTTTAATACTCTTTGATCCTAATTACTTAAATTTCTTGGATTTGAGGGCACAAATAATTTTACTGTTTATAAAAAATGAAAATATTGAAATACCCATGCCTCTATTGTGTTGATCTTTCTACCCTCGAGGCTATTTTTATTATTTCATTGTTCATAAAAATATTGAATAGACTAAAATATCTTCAAACAAATCTATAATGACTAATACATCATATAAAATATAAAAATCCTCTTTTTTTATATATATAAGAGGTCATGGACACCACTTCACTATTATTTCACTATTATAGTAAATAATGAATTGTGTGGCTACATGAAAATCCCCTTCACTTTTAATTTTTTTTTTTTGAGATATATAGCAAGAGGTGCCATAACTTAGTCCAAAAGTAGAAACAAGACATGGTAATTAAATATAATGGTACCTAAACCTAACAAAAGATAAACTAAGGATACCTTTTAATACAAAAAGAATTGTCTTGTTTCTTCTAAAGGCAATACAATAAATTAGTTTCTCTATCCCTAGTTTTTTAAAACATTAAACTTTTTTAATAAATTATTTTTTATAACTATAGTTATCAGATTCAATGACCAGTTAACTTAAAGCATGACTTTATTCAAGTTAAGTTTGTTTTTAACCCATTTAAAAAATTAACTTGAGCAAACTCAGGTAATTATATAACTCAACAAGTGATCTAATTAATCTCAAGTAAGATCTGGATGGGTTAACTCTAAGGATTTTTTTATTTTTATTTTTTCTAAAATGATTCTATTTAAGCTTATTTTATGTAATCTAAAATGATATCATTTTGATCTTAAAAAAAAAAACCTTAAAATGACATTGTTTTAGGATAGATACGAATTGAACCACCAACCAAAGTTTTCTCGACCAACCCGAGCTTGACTAGGGTTTGATAACTATGAAATTAAAACCAAGAGGTACTAGTTGTTGCCCTATATGGTATTACTGCACTGAGATGAACACCAACATTTATAGATTTTAGGGAGGAAAATGAAAGAAAACAATAGCAACAACCAAAGGAAGAGGCAAAGCCATGATAAGGTTTAGAAAAAAATTTAAACTATTGGATTTGCCTGGGTTGGTATTAGACTAAAGAAGACTACTGGTCGTCGGAGACAATGACTTGCTACACTTCATTATCATAAATTATTTTCAAGTCATCAGATACCCTCCAAATTAAGGAAAGTTATTAAACCTGTCACACGGATCGGATAATAAGTAGAGATGGTTAAATCTAGTCCATCAAAATGCTATAATTTAATTTTTTTTAAGAAGTAAAAACAATGTAATTTTAATTTTTTTAAAAAAGTTAGATTAAATTTTGATTGGATTTAATCAAATCATGAATTAACCTGTCAAATTAACCAAATCAAATCTAAATTAATGTTTTTGACACTTCACGCGGACGAGGAGAAGTCGGGTTGACCCACCACTCCAATCAGGTTTAATAGCTGTGAATGAAGCATTCCATGCCCTATAGCCATGCAAGTGTTGTAACTTTGTATGGAAACATGGAAATTGACAATTCGGAGATGAAGAAATGTTACAGGAGAAATTATATGGGACACAGCAGCCTCAACATAAACAATAGTCCATAGCCATTTCATGTGCCTTCTTTTTCTTAATTTTATATGTACCCCAGCAGAGAATGTGACCAAAGGGTTTTTTAACAAGAAAATATTGGATGAACATGTAGCTACGTAATCCAATGGGCACCCAAATTACCTTTACACACAGATCCTCCATTTGACGACTATTCCTCGATCTTTCCTTATAAATTCCACTAGACTTTCACTCTAAGTCCCAGCTCTCTCCCTCACTAAAGTTGAACCCTTGTAGTAGTTTTCATCTTGAAAGGGAAGTCAAGCCTATAGTAACTAAGAGAAACCATGTTTACGTCAAAGAATAAAGTGGGGTATCTCCTGTTGATATTGCTGAGCATTTCAGCTTTTGACCATGGAGTTCTAGGAGCAAGAAATCTGAAGGAGAGGGTGGAATATACGAAGAAAACTGAAGGTTCGGTTAATATTCAAGATGCAACGGTCAGTAGAGCGGTTCCCTCTGGTCCTGACCCCTTAAACAACAGGTAAATCTGCAGATCAGCCAGCACATTCAAATCTTTTCAGGAAATGGATTTATATATACGGTAGTACTGGTCGTGCCATATTTGCAATAGCTTCTACTATATATATATATATATATATATATATACACAGAGAGAGGGATTTTCTATTGATGCTGCGTGCCATACTTTAGAGCATGAGTAGTGAATAAGCGTGGATACCCCTACCACAAGGGTATTAGTTTCACGCATGGTTGTTAAACTCTACACTGATTTGAGAATCTCATGATCTAAAGCTTGATATATTAATGATTCGTTAAATACCACCACACTCACTAACACCCTGTTAGCCTGTTAAGAGAAGGTCATCTGCCGAAAAGACATGCATGCCTTCGTTATACGAGTAAGTTGCGAGTCCGAGAAAATATTGCATCAGCAAATAACTAGTAGAATGGCCAAATCAATAGTAATTCTTTATCAGAGTGATCGACTTCGTTTGTCGAATCTTCATTCTAGTATGCTGAAAGCGTCCTGTATGCAGGGATCTTCTGGAAAATGCCACAAAAATGTTTCCAGCAAGGGTTTTTATTCGAATTTAACATGATAAAATCTATATAGAAGCAAGAGTGCTCTTTGGTACAGTAAAAAAGAATACACTTTATTAATTGGCTAAAAAATGTGTGGGGAAACATGAAAGAATATATAACATGACAACAAGGACTATAACTGAACTTGTAATACAACATGAAAAAGGCAGAATAGGAGGCGGATCTAGAGAATCAAAATACCTGTATGCATATACATGCCAAAATCCTACTTCTAGGTATGTGGATGTTGTATGATTCACCCATTTCACAACTAAATAACACAACAAAACAACTCTAGGCCCCAATTGCTAAGCTAGAGCCTAGATGTAATGAATGGCAACCAATAAAGTTTTAAAACGTTGGTTTGGTACCTGACTATCAGATTGAGTTTAAAGGAGACACCACTTAGATCTTCAATCCTTCCCCGAGCAGCATCCTTGTGACAGTGCAACTGTGGCTTACGCCCTAGAAACCTCATCATGCATGAAACAATTGGAGTCGATTACAGTCTCAGCCAAACAGCTGCCACTGAACATTTCCAACTTATCCTTCCATCCTCATCACCATCCAACATGTATGTGCGGCAAATTTGGAGGGTCGCAGCTTACTAAATTTGCCCACAAATTAGCAAGTGTGAGAAAGTAGTGCTCCCCATTCCAAACCACCATCTTCATCCCTGTTCAAGGAAATCAAGATGGTAAAAATATTTATTTGTTCAACCTTGTTTAGAAGTTCTATGCATGTATGTCAACATCATCTTATACTATACCAAAAGGGCCACCAACAGAAACCAAGAAATAACAAAACCGCCTGCAAAACTATTACGTTCACAAAATAGCACACTTCAATTTTCTCAATTTATATAAAGAATGAAAGATGAAAATCTCTAAGAACTTCAAAATTACAGTCTGTTCAGAGGAGTTTGTGGACACACAAAAATGAAAACTAACATCTTAGCCACTTTACATGTCATAACTGTTATGAGAAAAATGAATCTTTCAATAGCCTAGCTTAATCCAAAAAATATATAAAGTCATATTCTGCATACCTGGCACTGCTCCTGCAGCTAAGACTGACAGTCGACAGATAGGGCCTTGTCCACAAAAAACACGGTTATACAGCGTCTGAGTATCAAGATTGTGAATATTCTTAATAGACTCTATTAATGTTGTGCGACCTTGATTATAATAAGCACCAGAAGGATCAGAAATGCTTTGCAGAGCTTCTTCAAGTCCAGAACTTGACCATAGGGTGGAACACTCACTTATAAGAGTGAACAAGCCCATGGGATCTGTAGAACTAACTAAAATCCATGGCTTATAAAGTCTGGCTGATGACCCAATAACTTCAATAACTCTGTAAATTTCTCCAAGGGCAATGATATAGTTCTTGCCTGTAGTCACCCCAAAAAATATCAAGTTAAAATATCAAACACAAATACAAAGCATCTGTGACCATTACCAAATCTCCTGTTACACAAGAATGCCAATGTGGTACCTTGAGGCTTAGATAATATTTGATCATGGACATCTTTTTGTAATGACCGCGTCCAAATTATGGCGCCATGTTTCAGCTCTCCAGCACAAACAGAGAGGATTTCAGACCACATGGAAACGTAACAAGATTGCTCCTCTCTTGATACCAACGTCAAAATCTTTATTGTTGATGCCACATGTTTGAGGAATTCCATTGTCAATCTCAAATCATTCTCCACCTGTCAAGATGCATGAAACCAGAACCAATAAAAAGCAAAATACTGCATTAGAAAGATCAGAAAATAAACTCGACTCCCAAATGGCTCTGTACATGACTTTGCATAAATGAACCATTAACCAACTTATCGGATTGATGGCATAAGAGAAAGATGACAGATTCTCAAGCCCAAAAGTCAATGGTTCTTTAATGATAAATGAAAGCAAAAAAGACTTACCAATGACAATTTACTTGATAACTGATATTCTGATTCAAACCCTTGGTACTTTGGTTCTTGCAAAACTTCAACAAATTCATTCAGGCACAATTTTTTTGGGGAGTGATTCCCTGAGTCAACTTCACCAGAAAACAAACCATCTCGGCACAGTTCATCATGAAGATTCTAGAACAGCAGGCAAAAAATAACAAAACATGAAGTTGTAAGCACAAATATATATTTCACTCAATAAGCATTAATTTATCATTACAAATCCACCAAACACAATTAAATGAGTGCCAAAAGATTGAAATTTGAAAGAAAGGGGAAACAGTATTAATGCTTATTACCACATTAATTCATATTGAGGCAGGGCATAAACGTAAGTGATTGTAACAGATATGAGTTGAGTGAGAGAAGAAATACCAAAAAATAAAAAAGATCCAACAAAAGACCACAATCTTATAGAAGTATGCTCCAACATATAAATGATTGTAACAGATGTGAAGTGAGACTTGAGAAAGAATGAATACCATAAAAAAAACTGTCAGCAAAATACAAAAAACTTATGGAAGCACGCATCAAAAACTTCCCAGATACAGATTTATCACCAGTTTTGAGGGGCCAAAGTAAATATTTTCCAAGAAAAATAGATAAACAAGCAATCAGATTATAATGCTTTTCAAATAAGTAGTTAGTTCATTGATCTTTTCTGTACAATGTATTTAAAATGGGAAACAAATCAGAGATTCAGCAGCAGCAGCAACAATAATGACACAAGTGACCAAACAAAGCTACCAACCTGTATTTCCTTTTCAAGGGCTTTTACTTCAGCATCTTCACTAGCAGCACTTTGAGCTTTCTAACAAGAAGCATATTGCAAAATTCAATGCCACTAGCAACTCAACCTTCAAGAGAAGAGAGGAGAGTAACTTAACAAGGCTACTACTAACCTTTAGATTATCAAGATGACACAGGGCAAGACAGTGCAATTCCTCCTTCAATTTACAAAAGAAATCGACATAATCATTTAGCTTTGTTTTGGAGGAACAGTCAGTATTAGCCTCTCCAAGACCAATAAAAGAGGCCTGATCTTCAGCTCTGGTCCCTGAAGAGGCAACTTTAAATTCCCAGGAATCATCATCAAAATCATCATTGTCACCTGCTAAATTAGACTCCATTACAGCATTGATGAGGCTCAATCCATTTCCACTGGGGTTTTGGCCAGTAAAAATGGCAGTATTCTGCTCAGCTTGACTGTACAAACTTGATATAAGATCATTGATAGCAAAGTTTGAATGAGGACTTTTAATGCCATCTATTGGCTTGGAATCAGGCAGCTCAGATGAAATGTCTTGATAACTCACAGGATCATTGGAATCCTCTTCTTCATCACCAAAAATGGACAAAGGTAGAGCTCCATTTTGACTGATTGACCTTGCCATGTTTCCCTGATCAAGAAGAGCAAATGATCATTATATCAGAGAGCAATATTTGCTCATGGATGTCTGCACCATTAGTGAACTTCACTCTGTCAAAGTTTCAAACATGAATCAAACTCAATCAATTACGTAAAGATGGCGAATAAGAGGAAGAGAGTATAAGCCTCCACAAAGGCATCTTAAATCTACTTTAAAAAAAATAAAATTCCAGATTCACTTCTTTTATTTTTTACGCCACATGCCTTGATGCAAACCATCATTTAATAAAATCAACCACATACATTTTTATTCAAACATGAAGCATTTGAAGTGAGGAACCACCTTGATTTCACCATCAAATGGAAATGCTTCCACAGCAGTAGAAACTTCAACAACCTTTGGCTCTTCCTATAGCCAAAAAACAAAAGGTTTCATATGTTTATGTTCTTCAAGAAGTTCAAACACTGTTGAATCGCAAAAATAAATAAATAAATAAACTCATCACCTTATTTTTTGATCCAGTTTCTGAAAATGCATCTTTAAATTCCCAAGACTCTTCATCAGCATCAACTCCATCATCTGGGGAGGAATGCAAGCCCTTTTTGGTGTTGTTCTGCTCATTTTCAGAGGATGGATGGGACATGGTAGTGTCTTGAGCTAAAGCAGGGGTGAAATCAAATCCAAAGTCCCATTTAGTCGATTTTTGAGAGGTCCGTTGTGATGCACCAGATAAATCATCAGCACCAAGCATCCCACTACCAAATCCAAATGTGTATGTAGCTCCCTCTGAGTTTTCCACCATTCTCCCATCACCCTTCAAACTAAAAAACGTAAGACTTGATAAACCAAATGACATGACAGAAGCAAAGCACATATCCATATTTAACAGCCCTTGACATACAATTGTCATACAGTTTTAGCTACAGACACTAGAGGTATACAAAATTTTAGCTATTTCAAGGGCACATAATTAAGCAGCACTTATGCAAGAATGATCAAAAAGAAAAAGAAAAAGAAAAAGAAAAAAAGAAACCTAAGTTGAACACAAGAGTTCTGTAATGCAGCCACAAATTTTTGTTAAACCAAATATCCACTAGCATGTCCTGATTTATTGATGGTTTTCAATCTTATTAACTTGAGGTTTCTAATCCCTACTACGATATGCAAAACAACACAAGCAATATTTGTACACATTATCTTCAGTTGCTGAGAAGTGAAATGCCAATCACAGATGCTTCATTGTTAATTAGGACTGACAAAACCAAACAAGACAGTTGAAATTTTAAATTTATTAAACTGAATGGAAAGTGAACTAAAATTGAAATATATCTTGTAAATCATCACAACTGTGCTACCTTAGTATTCCCATCTCCAGTCCCAAATTCTGATTCTGCAGCCTTGAAGTCCCACTCATCATCTCCACTAAAACCCTCATTTTCATCAAGTGAAATTGGATTCATCTGTTTTATATCTGAATTCACATCATTTAAGTTTGAATTTGTTAAACCATCCAAACCATTCCAGGTTGAGTTGGATCCATCATAACTCAATGTTGGTTTGATTTCAGTCTTGATCTGCTCACCCTGAACATATTGCAGATGAATTTGTTAAACCAAGAGCAGAATAGAAAACAATAACATCCCTACTGCTAAGCTGCCAAAGTTGACACATCACTCTTCGCCAAAACAAAGACACATACTCAACTGACAAAATAAAGTAAAAATCAGAACATTTTTCATCTATTTCCTCATTTTTTCTCAGCATGCAAAGAAAAAGTTAAAACTAGATCCAACACATTAAAACTAGGTGCCGCATATTCCAACTAGGATGACATGTTAAATTATTTTTCAAACTTAATCTAAGGCAACCTGGAAATATCATTGCAGTCATCAAATCAACACCGAGACTCAAGCTATCTAATTCTCTTTCTCATATTGCAGAATTTGAAAGGAATCGAAGGTGGAAAAAGTTGATCAAAACATTACATAGTTTGAAAGCTGAGTATACAAAGTTTTTTTTTCTAACTTTTCCTGACACAGCTGTTTAGCTTAGATGAGGTGATATCCTGATTGTTTGGAGAGCAAAACAATCTACATCTTGAATTCAATCTCTTTAGATAATATCTTATTGGTGTACATGTCTTCATTCTTCCTCAAAATAAAATTTCTTTCTTTTATGGAAAGATCAAAGCAAAGTATATAGTTGAAAACATGCAATTCGTATGTACTCAGAGAGAAAACTATCCAGTATACAGTAAATATCAATCGATAACAAAAATTAACATTTTACCTTCTCTTTCTCATCTCTAGCCTGCATTTTGGAACCTGTTTCTTTGAACTCCCACTCATCGCTGTTACCAAGTGCTCTATTTCCATCAACCGTTCCCTTATTCAACGAATCCCTACTTGAATGATCTCCATTAACATGCGATTTCCATCCATTCAAATCCAAGCTCAAAGGGTTCCAACTTGAATTTAATCCATTAACATGCGATACCAATCCATTCTCAGTCCTCATTTCACCAGCCTGATTCCATAAATTTCCATTCAAAAACATCAATAAAACAAATCCCACATTCAAATTCTCAAACTAAAACAACAAACAAGCACACTTTCCAAATCTAAAAGAAACTACAAATCAGTAGTTGACCCATATAAACTTAACTACTTAACTCACTTAAAACAAACAAACATAAAAAACAAAATCAAAACTTTACCTTAGAAATCCCAATCTCCACAACAGTTTTACTGTCTGCACCTTCAAATTCCCACTTATCATCATCAAATCCCTCATTACCATGAACCAAACCCAAATCCACTCCATTTCCACTCAAATTCCCATCTTTCTTAATCAAATTTGATTCCATTTTATTCGAATTCAATCCATTTTCCTTCAAATCCAAACCCAACCCCTTTGAATCCAATTCCCCCTTATTTACACCATTCACATTCAATCCATTACCATTCAAATTTCCCAAATTCAAATCCGGCCCATTAAAATTGGATCTGAACCCATCATTCCTCTCCTTCTCTTTATATAAATTAGCTATCAAATCACTCACAATGACACCTGATCCCTCTTTATTTTCCAAAAAATCAAAACTTTCATTTTTTCTAGGCTCGCCCGAATCTGATCCTTCCTCCTCCTCAATTTCTCCAAATATCGAAAGGGGCAGAGCTCCTTTTGGCTTGTCCCACTGAGTCAAGTTATTAACTAAACTCGGTGCCGATCCAGGATGAGTCAGTGACTCGATCACCTTTTGATTTTTTGTAGAGGATTCAAAATCGGTATTTGAGATTCTGGGCAGTGATAAGGCGTGGGAGAGTCCACTGGAATTGCTGCTGACAAAATTGAAATCTCCCCAATCATCGTCGTCAATATTGTTGGTGTTGGTGAAATCTGAGCCGTTGATCATGGTGGGATTGTAATTAACGGCGTCAACTGACGGAGCGAGTATGAAGTCGCTAAGTAATTCTTCTTTCTTCTTCATCGTCTTTGTTCACTGCCATTGCTGTTGTTTTGAGAGCTATGTAGCGCACTGCTGGCGTTTTATATTTTTAAGTGCGCATGTTAAGAGTGAGCGCACTGCGGTTTATTTTAGATTTTGATGGAAAGAGTATTAAATTGGGTGCTGCGTCTGCTGATTGGACCCAACTAGTGGGGATGTCTCTCTCTCTCCCCGTAATCATTGATGCTTGGAACGCTGGCTATAAAGTTGTTTGGTGTTTTATGAATTTTTTTTTCTCGCTCCATAATTATACCGTCTAAATATTTAGTTGATTTAGTAGAGAAATTTTTACAAGTTTATCTAATTTTATTCACAGGGTAGAAAAAAGATTTTTATACAGGTTAAAAAAATAAAAAAATATATTTAAAATAAAAAAAGTTTTATAATGAATTTTTATTTTTTTCAAAATATAATGTATAATGGAGAATATATCCTCTCTGTCTGCCTGTCTCCACCATTTCTTCTGTTTCAAGATATTAATCACGCAATAAGGGGTCAGAAAGCAAGTTGAGCACACAGTTGTTGAAGCACAACTTTTATTTATTTTGAACACACTTTACATGACAAAGAATGAGGAAAATGGATCATTCTGCCCACAAAATAAATCTTTGGCAGAAGAAAACAATCACAAACTTATAGATCACTCTTTAACATCTTTGCTCTCAAAGTAAGCAAACAACACTCAAAATGACAAACCCTAGAAGGAATAGTAAGCAGAAGTCACAGAAAGGCTCACAACACTAGATAAAAAAGTATTCCCAGAAACATAGACACAGCACCAGCCCCTGAAACCATACCATTTGTGCCTGCAGAGCTACTCCATGTTGATGTATTTCTGTTCAAAACAACCACCATCCAATAATCATTAGAGCCAACTCCTGCTCCAGTATAGCTTGAGTCCTTAATGTACTTCTTATATTGGGTTCGAGTATAATTATGGAGCAATGGAACTGCTTCCACTTCATCCGCAGGCGCGCAAACTGGCATCACGACAGCATCTGTGGCATGGCTAGTGCCGACGCAGTCTTTTAATTGATCAGGGTAGCTGTCTAGTTTAACCTGGTCAACAGGAGTGGTTTCGTTACAAGGTTGATCTAGCCTGTCAGCAATCTCATTAGCAAGGCATTTTGCCTTCTTGTTCTTGGTAAGGGCTGGGATGTCCAGGAATAGTGTCCTGTAAGCGTTGATGTTCTTGAAGAGTTCGTGTTTTTCATCTGCAAATATACAAGAGACTTGCACGGATTAATTATCTGTATAATGCAATGGAAACTAATCTATTTAGACATGATAATTCATTAATAACATGGCATAATTGCTAGATTGCAGATCATATAAAAACAACAGAGAAAAAGATTTACAATCTAACAACACTTCAATGCAAGCTGATCGTTTAAGAAAACCACAAACAGATATCAAGGGAGATAGAGAGAGAGGAGTACCGCCACAGCTCAGTACTGCAGAAGAAAACAAGAAGATGGCTTGAAAAAGCACAAAGAGGCAGATGTTAACTTGGAGAGAGGCCATAGCTAACAAGTTTAATTGCCCTTCTGAATATTACAGCACAAAGAATTCTTAAGAAGATCGAAGAAGAGAAAATGCTGCAATTAATTTATATAGTGTTAGCTTCTTTATACTTGAATATTTATTCTTTCCTTGTTTGATTGTGCTTGCATTTTTCTTGAATGTGAAGGCTGCTGCCAGATTCTCCTTTATGTCTCTGTTACACAAAGGAACTGTAGATACCAAACCATGCTTTACAAAAGCATTGGTTTGGCTTCTATCAGGTTATACAGAAATCAAAAGGTTCTGCTCATATAAAATTCTTGCTATGCATTTCTTGAGTTCCCTCAGCAATAAAAAAAAGTGAAATTTTGAGCTCAAAGATTTATGCTCTCCTTTTTTCCTCATTACCTTCTTCTTCTCCTCCTGCATCTACCAATGTCAATG
>Ga0325414_1006450_pt1 | contig 12440 bp, 4 predicted proteins | sample PopdelMetagenome_8_FD_206183 | JGI IMG/M metagenome (GOLD analysis project Ga0325414, IMG submission 206183) | Populus deltoides microbial communities from Bellville, Georgia, United States - Leaf-PdKOR-R3 | ecosystem: Host-associated > Plants > Phyllosphere > Phylloplane/Leaf | place: USA... | reverse complement strand
TTTAATTCAACCCTCACTCCCTTAAAAATACATAATTGAGCTTTAATTTGGATTTAAAATAGCTTAATTGTGTTAAAAAAAAGTTTTGAAGATCAAATTAATTGTTTAAATTTTTTTTACTATTGCAATCGACGGTAGATTATGAAAGGATGAGTAGTAAAAAAAAGCTACACTAAGAAAGCCACATGCTTTATATATTCTGTTAATTCAAGAAAATTAACATTACTCTTTCTAGTCCTAGCGATAAAAGTATATTCATTCATCCATAACACAATATAAATACTCTCAACGCTGCAGAATGTCAAATAACATCATTGCTTGTTTTGATTATTCAAAAACAAAATTGTTTCTCAGAACGCTGCATGATGTATATGCTGGTGGCTTTCCGAAAAGGAGCAAGGATTCAATTCCATCAAATGAACAATCCGTATCCCCCAAAGTGTCTTGGCTATCGACTGCTTTCTAGGTCTAGGAGACCCTGCTTGCAATGGTAAAAGATTGGTTTCTGTTTGCGATACCCTGTCTGTAAAATATGAAAAAAGAACACTGCTATAAGCACTGAACTAATCACTGTCCCAAGTCTCATCCACCTCTTTCCGTGATATCACCTTCTTACCATTTGCTTCATGCTTCTCCCGTTGCTTCTGGAGGTGATCTTCACTTTCACCACTGTCCCTGTAATTATAATCCTTTTCACTACCTGCTCTTAATATGTCTACCTCATCATCTGATTCCCACATCGCATGTTTTGAATCATTATACATATCATCTGACCCAGAATCTTCCTGGAACGTCTTTCTTCTGGAATTTGCTTCAGCATTTCTCTTGAAAGAACCAACTCCATTCTTCTGCTTCAAACTTCTTGATATTTTAAACTCGTCACGCGCTTCATCACTGTCATAGGAGGCATCACTCTGCGGATCAGTTACCCTGGTGATCTCATTTCTCTTCAAGGGATATGTATCCTCCTCTTCATCACTGCTGCTTTTAAAGATGGGACTTGCTTCTGCTCTTGATGTTCTTGAGACATGTTCTTCCTCAGCATCTGATTGCCACATTGCATTGTCAAGATCACTTAACATTTCTTCTGATTCAGAATCTTCTTCAGCCATCTTTTCTTTGAATTCAGGTTCAAATTTTCTTTTGATATCATGAGAATTATATTCCCTTCCAAGCCCATCTTGCTTCCTCTGCATCCCTCTAGATCTGCGATCTGCATAAAAATCACGCTCATGATCACTATTATCTCTAACATTCCACTCATTATCACCCTCAGAAACATCACTATCATCATCTCGATTAGAACTCATCCGTTTGTCACGTGCATCTCTCCAATGCCTGGCTCCTCTTGCCTCACCATCGGAAACTTCACTTCTATATATTTCTGGGCTCCTAATCCGCCCACCATAATCTTCCCTGTTCCAGTATCTAATCTTACCAAATTCTTCTTTCTCTGCAGCTTCTTCTGCAGCCCACTCTTGATCTGCTGCATCCTCTATCTCAGCAATAAACCTATCAAGCTCCTCTTGATCACTCTCGTCAGCAGGGGGTTCCAAATGTTCTAAATGATCATGAGGCTCCACCATTGACCCTTTGTCACCATGAAAGACATAAGGGCTTCCTTCCTTCTTGTCAATAGCATTGAAGAATGTGGAAGCTACTCTCTGAATGCTGGCCATGGCAACTGGATCCTCAGGGTTTACCCCCATTCGCCGGAGCTGCTGTTCAATTTGCTTGATGTTTAGCTTCTGAGATTCAAGAGCTTGCTCAAACCTAGCCTTAAACAGTGCCTGCACAAATGATGAGCATGTTATAATCCACAAGCTCTTACAGCCTTGCATCATAAGAAAATGTCTCTTTTGTGGAGACAAGTCTCCTTTAACAGTATTTATCATTAAAAAAAAAACCCTCCATCTAAAGAATAGCTCTCTGGATAGCGAGAGATGGAACAAAATTTGTTACAATGATGGCAATTTGCCACTGACTCTTGTCCTCGTTATATCTGGCCACTAGGCACTCAATCCAATCCTCTGTCTATATGGCCCAAATGTATGCTATCATTGATTAAGATTGGCTTAAAAAAAAAACATAATTTAACTGCTGGCTAGCATGAAATGAAGTGCTATCTTGTTTTCTTCAATATCTATTATAATGAAGACTAAAATATACAGCAAGAAATAGTTTCACCCACCTTCCTTTTTGTAAGAGTGTTAAGAGGGATCAAATCTTTTGGTTGGCGATAGTTTCTGCCTCTGAACATGATAATTGTCTTCACGTTATGAACATTTACCACAATACCTCCACTTAGTCTTGCTATCATGGTAGCCATTTCCTTGATTTTTTCTTTTGGAAAGTTGTCACAGCTTACTTGCACAGTCTCATGAAACTTCCAATGCATATGCATATTTTGGACAACTCCTCCAAAGACTCCACGGACACCAACAGGAACATAATTTTTATTTCTGAAACCAATCTTCTTAAATGCTTGAAGCTGCTCAGGTGTCAGGAGCTCAGGATCATGCAATGGGGATGGCAACTCAGGTAGATCATATTTTTTTAGCTTCTGTAGGAGCAATGCAACTTTCTTCTTAGCCTGGAATAGTCAGATTGGAAAAAATAATTAATCAAATAATACTAAATAAGACTCTGTTGTGAGCTTAACAAAAGTGAAAATATATACTTACAACACAAAAATATCTAGAACTGGGACGTTGATTATCATTGTTGGATGAAGAGATATAAACATAGTCAACAACTTTTTTCTGAGCTATATTGTTCAGATCCCAATATAAAGCATAGGTTTGTAACTAAGCTCCATTGTTCACAGAAACTTAATTGGTACAAATTAGTCTAATCTTATTTAAATTCTTTCAAAGGTCTCAAAGCATTTTAATGTTCATGTGTCATGATATCATACAGGTGTTATTGTGGAGAAATGCACATGTTAATCTAAGATTAGTTCAATACAAATTAGTCTAATCTTATCGAAATTCTTTCAAAGGTCTCAAAAGCTTTTTAATGTTCATGTGTCGTGATATCATACAGGTGTTACCGTGGAGAAATGCACATGTTAATCTAAGATTGTTTCTTAAGGGTATGAGTAGTGATCTTGGGAACTAGGCCACCTTAGGCTCCACCCATGACATAGGTTAGCAGTCCTTTTTCACATTTAAAACTATATACATGCCCAAATTCATTAGTGCAACTATTTATTACGCAACAACAGTTATGGCTTTGGACGAGGATTTCAATTTTAGATAAATGCTGGTTGAACAATTTTGTGAACTATTCCCATGACCTCGTAACACAGTTGCGCATGCTCTAAAGTTGCATAGCCATGGGAGGAAGAAGGTGGCAGCATTATACATTTCATGAGTTGGAAAGAACAGCATTTCTGGTTTGCTCACCATGAACTTCCCAAGCATGATACACTCTAAACCATACACATACAGATCCCCGATCACCATTCATTGTACAATTTAGCCTGTAATGTCATAAATCTACTCACCATTACCATCACTAGCCTAAGCTCATCCCATCAACACCAAGTAAATTGAAAACCAACCCATCATTGGTCAATTAAGAAACAAGAAATAAAGTAGTAGACATAAGAGATAGCATACTCTTTTGAGGTTGTAAATGAGCCTCTCCTCATCAGTCATCAATTTCTTCTTTAATTTCTTCGCTCTCCGAATCTCTCTGAGTGTTTTACCAGACTCTTTACGCATCCGCCTTTCGACCTTGCTCCTCATGCTCCTCCCTTTTGAAGTAGACATTGAACGGCACCATCCATTGTGGGGATAATTCAACAGTGAAAAGCTTGGTTGAATATCATTCGAACAAGCAAGTTTTGGAGCAACATCCTTGAATAACACAATATTACTAAAATACAAAACCCAAAAACAATTGAATTAGATTGTAGTATTACAACATAAACAAAAACCCATCTTGGGTTGCAACAAAAAACAAGGGATTTACTAAAAAAACGAAGGGAAAACATTAAATAAGTAGACTTTGGATGTTTTTAAGTACCTTTTGGGACTGGATTGAAGGAGAGAATAGAGTGTCTTAAAGCAACTCCTTTGAAGGTTCCTAGCAGCAAACATTTGCAAACAAAAATCCTCAATCCCTTCGAAAAAAAGCTAATAAAATCAAATAAGAAAGTTGGGTCTTTCTGTTTAAGAATGAAGAGGGCGTGGAGCGGAGACGGTGGAGGAGAAGAGGTTTTGGGCTTGAGGGGTTTAAGGGAGTGGAGATATGGACTTGGTGAAAGAGTAGAGGTTTGGGTGCGGGTTCAACCTGTTTGGTGCTAACTATGGACTCCGGCTCTTCTAAAGTTCAAGTTAATAGAGTGTTAAGAATATTTGTTAAAGTGTTTTTTATTTTAAAATATATTAAAATAATATTTTTTTTATTGTTTTAAATTTATTTATAATAGTAATATATTAAAATTATTTAAAAATATAAAAAAAATAATTTTAAAAAAATCAAAATTTTTTAAAACGGCAGTGAAACCACCGCCCCATACAACCCTTCATTTAAAAATATTTCAATGCCTTATAACTATTTTACTTGCTCTTTACACAGTAAACTAAAACATAAGCAATTCTTAATTGTACTTTGCGTAAATATAGTTTATTGAGGATTGCATTGTTTCACAACAATATAATTTTTAAAAGTTTAATTTAGTCCTTCAAGTTTTTAACAAAGTTCAATTTAGTTCTTAAACTTTTTGAATTAATATTTTTCATCCATATAGTTTTAGGTGTTTACATTTCCTTCCTAAAACTTTATTTTATTCATGCTTTAGTCCATAGACTTTGAGAAAAGTTCAATTTAATCTTTGAAGTTTTGTGAAAGTTCAATTTAATCCCTAAAGTTTTGATTTTTATATTTTTTGGTACATGGGTTTTAGGTGTTTAAATTTTAATCCCAAAACTTTATTTTCAATTTGGTTCTTGAAGTTTTCAAAATGTTCGATTTGGTCTTTAATTTTTTAATATTACATTTTAGTCCATGTATTTTCAGGTGTTTGTGTTTCAATCCTAAAACTTTATTATAGTCATGTTCTAGTCCTCAAATGCTGAGAAAATTCAATTTAGTCCTTGAAGTTTACAAGGTTCAATTTGATCCCTAAGTTTTTTTTTTCATTTTTGGTCATTATAGATTTACGTTTTGGTTTTAAAAATTTATTTTACTTACATTTCAGTCCTTGAATGTTGATAGAGGAGAGAGAAAGATTTTAGCATGCTATAAAAAAAAATTCAATCTTAGTATTATTGAGTTTATCTTAGAGAGAGAAGTTTAATAGAGATAATTTTACCCATTAACCATGTTAGAAAAAATTAATCGATGTCCGTTAAGTTTTTTATATTTGATCTTTTATTTTTAGACGAATTAAAGAGTGTTTTCGAGTTAAAAATGAGATTATTGAGAAATAAGTTAAAATTTAGGTTTTAAGGGTCTAAAAATCACGATGTTAATAAAAAAGGCATGTTTTTGTCAAAATATTAAAATATCACATAAATAAGAAATAAAGATTTTGATTATAGAAATACATTTTTTCTTTAGAATTGTATTTTTTTTTTCAAACTCTTTCGAATGTTTCTACTAATCGACACATCATTAAATAAAAATTGGCTTTGAAAATGGTTTTACTACTTTTATTCTTTCCTTTATTCCATGATTTATTGAACCTCTATTATTGTTAACTAGTAGGACTCTTTGTAGCCTATTCTTGTAAAATATTTATATATGTATCTATCGTTTAATTTTTATTAAAAAGATTAACTTTTTGTTGTGGTTTTCAATTAACATTCACAACTCTTTTTATGATTTATCAGTTCATTTTTAAATGTATTAAGCACATGTATCATCTTTTCATTTCTTTATTAACAAATTTCATGATACTAAAAAATGTATCCATAATATCGATATTTTCTTCTCTTATGTTATAAATTAACTTTGAAATTATGTCCACGTCATCATGCCGACACGATAACTAGTTAATAATACACACACACATACTCTTTACAAGCTTTAGAATTATTTTGGGAATTTTTTTGTCCATATCATTACTAATATGGTTGGTATGCCCTTCCTTTAAAAAACCTAAAAAGTATGTGTGTGTGCAACTATCATGTAGTAATGTGAGTGAATGAATAGTACTTTATATCTAATCACAAAAACAAAAAAGAATGTTCAAATATCAAACGAAGGCAAATAAATACAACATATAATAAGAGGCTAAACTTATAAAAAAAATATTAAAGCAAAGCTTAACCCTTAGACTCTTAGTAGACTCATCATTCTATCATTGAGGGACATCAGATGATGAGTTTTGAGAGGGGAAATGAAGAAAAAAAATTGTCACATAGTATTAAGATAACTAGAAAACATATTAACTAGTCTATTCAGAGATCAAGGGTAAGGGGCCGATTATTATTGCTAATTATTTGTTACTTAGGACTTAACCTATGATGAGATATCAATTACCTCTATCAAATGAAAATTGATATTTTAAATCTCGAACCCTAAGAAAATGTCTACTTCTAGAAGCAACATCGTTAAAATATTATAGGAGTTTGAAGAAAAGAATTGCAAGAATTTAAATGTACTTGAAAGCAATAAATAAAAGCAATAAAACCTTATTGAAAAGAAATGCAAGAATTTAAAATTTATTCAAATCTAAATATCTCATAACCATTAAATTTATAACATGTTGAATTTTTTTTATGAAAATAAAAAATAAAATGCATAAGGGATTTAAGATTGACTTTTAGAGTTGTTGGGGTTGTCTTAAAGCAAATGGAATAAGATTGGTAGCTACTAGAAACTCTTGAAACAGTGGCGGCACGTTGGGTTCACATGTCACTACTTGTTGAAAGGTACCACTTAGTAAACTAGACGTGTCTCTCTATCTTCTTCACTTCCTCTATAACTGTGCAGTTACCATTGGGTACTACTATAGAGAAAGATCTGTTATATTAAAGTTTTTGCCTTCTCTTGATTCTCTCTTCACAGTTGTTGCAGTTATCATTGGTTACTATTGCTATGAAAATGGTGCTACTAAAGGAGTAATGGTCGTGTTGTGGTGGAAAGAAGGAGGCATATTATAGTATTTAATGGTGTTGGTTGTCGGTTAGTTTGGAGGGATAAGCTAGGGTTGTTATGTTTTCCTATCTTTCTCCCTTTTAGCTTCACGGTTGTTGTCGCTACTAGTGATGGCGTGAAGAGGAAGATGATGTGGTTGAGGTGTAGAGGAGAAATTATCATCTAGAATATAACTTATCACCGACATTGATGTGGGGAGAGTAGGTCTACTGTGATAGTATGGTTGCTTAGAAATATAGAAATTAGGGAGAGAGGTTGTGTTGTTATACTTTTATGGTGGTGTCGTCAACGATATTGGTGATCATGGTAGTGTTGGCCAGAAATAAGAAAGAGAGGAAAGAGTGATGATGAGTTAATTGTTTTGTGTCTCTCAATTTTCAACAAATAAAAAAGGTTATTACTTGTTTTTTTTTTTTCTCTCCCCACACTCAACACATTTCTCTCTAGTTTTTTTAATGGTGGGTTATTGCTTGTTATACTTTATGGTGGTGTCGTCAATAATGTTGGCGATCATGGTGGTGTTGGCTAGAAATAAGAAAGAGAGAAAATAGTGATGGTAGGTTAATTGTTTTGTGTCTCCCAACTTTCAACAAATAAAGAAGATTGTTGCTTGTTTCTTATCTTTTCTTTTTTTCTCTCTCTCTTTTGTCTCCCCGTACTCAACACATTTCTCTTTAGTTTTTTTAATGGTGGCTAGGGTTTTTAGAGGGGAAGAAGATGAGGATCCCTTTGTGGGAGAGATAAGGTTCAATTTATATTACTCTCCTTGGAGATTTTTTTTAATCACTTATTCCAAGAATATCCTAAGAATATCTTTATTGTGTATTTGCTTAGTCCTTTATTTTTACTTGTTTTGCATTTTTTTTTCCACCTATCCATTTTACTCTATATTTTGATTTCTCATTTTCTCATTTTGTTTTTCAAAAAATAACATTAACTTCAATTTGATAAGAAAAGTAATCAAGAAATGAGAAATGGATGTGAATGCATTGAAAAACATGTTTCTTTAAATTGTTTTTTTAAGACATCAACAACAAAAAATTAATCGAGAATTACAAAAAAGGCATGCAAATGGCTAAAATGCATTGAAAACTTGTTTTTTTTTTGAATTTTTGGAAAATATTTTGAAAATTGAGTTATAATCTGAGTTATGACAGTTACCCCCTATTTATAATGCTTACAGAAGAAGGTCTTATGAAAGCTTTATGTGGTAAGCTAGTAAAGAAAAAGAAGGCGAAAGCTTTTAGAAAACTAATAAAATAAAAGAGGATTATCTCAAGTATCCATCTCAGAGAAATAAAAGGTATCATCTCAGGGATCCAAACATTTTCTTTCTTCCTCCTGCATTTTATTTCCTTATTTGCATGTATGACATGAATTAATTCATGTCCTGCAGATGTTGCCTTTTGCCAACAAAGGCAAAAATGGGCTAGACCCATTTCAACCCAGCTCATACGGCTAGGCTGAGTCCATCTCATTCTAAAAAAAAGTATTATCGGGCCTTCAATCAGCCCTACCCAGCCTGACTGGGCTAAGCTTGGGCCTCGAGCATGAGCATCCCATCTAAAAAAAGACAATAAAAAAATTAAAAAATTTCAAGGACCATTTTAAAGTCATTTATAGGTTCATAACGTATTTTCCAACAATTTTATTTAATATCGGGTTGTAGAATTTTACTGTAAGATACAAACCCGATATAAAAAGTATCTAATTTTTCTTTGAAATTTTTTTAAAAAATCAAAAATAAACTTTCATTTTGAAAAACAAAAAAAAAATTTGTTTTCATGCATACGGCCAAATCCTAAAGGTTTTTCATGTATTATTTCTAAAAATGATAAAATCATATTTTTATCATGTTTTAAAAATGAAAAATAGATATTGTAACCAGTTTATGATTATCCATTAGGGTTTAGCCAAAATACCAAAAATTTCACAATAATTAGTTTGCTATTCGGAGCATTATGATTTAGTTGTAGACTTTAATATTTGGTAGTAAAAAATTACACTATAAAATATATCTTTAAGTATTAAAGATAGAAAATAGAAAATAATCTCAACGCTAAATCTGGGACATAGAATGGTTAAGATTTAACCCCATACGAGAGATACTTCATCACGAAGGGAGATCTATCTTAAACCTTTAAAAAGACCAACGAATCGAAACATAACTTAGAAAAATAATCAATCAACAATGCAGCTTATCTCAAGTAGGGTTTACTAGGGTGATGGGTCTTCCCCTTGCACATCTAGTCCTCTTATCCATACTCTTGCAAACCATTAGATTTTCTAGTAACTATAATATTAGATGGCGACTCTTGAACCCCATAATCATAACTTTATGATTAAACCCAAAAACTCCCCTTCAATTCCAAGAGGCAGCTCCGCCACGCGACATCGTACACGTCACGACAATCCACATGTAAATTTCACAACCTGCAAATAAACATCAACACACATTAAAATTCATAATTAACATATAAATTTCACAATTCAAAAACCACATCAGCACATGTAAATTTCATATTACGACCAAACCATTACATATCAAATAAACCTGCTGCAACCTTATCCTCACAACTCCATCACGGGGTATTGATTTTGGCCTTATTCCACTACAAAAATAAATTTTCAGCGCTATTATACCACCAAGGTTGTCGCACAACAGGCACGAAGCCACAATACTTCAAATATTCCATAACCAAAACAATTTGCAATCAATCTCAATCAATAAATATTTCATCACAATATTCAGCAACATATTCAAAAATTGTTTAAATCTAAATATTTTATCACAATATCATAGAATTAATAACATGTTGAATTTTTTTTAATAATGAATAAAATGCATGAGGGATTTAAGATTAACCTTTGAAACTATTGGGGTTGTTCAAAAGTAGTTGTAACGAGGTTAACAGCTACTAGAAAATCTTGAAACAGTGGCGGCAGTGGGGTTCACGATCCACCTCTATTGTTGGCACGTGTATTCATGTGCCATCACTTGTTCAAGGATGCCACCTAGCAGATTGAATACACTTTTTTTTCTTCTTCAATTTCCCAATAGCGGTGTAGCGAATGAATATATCTAGAGGAAGATCTACTATGTTGAAGTCTGAACCTTCTTTTGATTCTGTCTCTATGGTTGATATTACCATTGGTTGTTATTATTGTGAGCAATGCTACTGAAGGAGCAATGGTTATGTTGTGATGGAGGGAAGAAGGCGTGTTGTTGTAATTAATGGTGTTAGACGTTGGTCAGTTTGAAGGGAAAGGCTATTGGCTATTATGGGTTCGGCATGAAAGAGCTATTGTCGTGGATGTAGTTTGTTGCTAACATTGATGTAGGGAGAGTTTATCTTTCATGAGAGTGTAGCTGCTTGGTAATGTATATATCAAGGGGGGTTGCGCTGTTATGCTTTAGTGGTGTTGTCATTGACAGTGCTTGTGACCATGGTGGTGTTAGCCGAAAATGGGAAAGAGTGCCAGTGGGTTAATTGTTTTGTATCTCTAAGTTTTCAATAAAAACAAGGGTTGTGTTATTTTATTCTCTTCTTTTTGTTTCCATTTTTTGTTTGCCTCATTTTCTCGTTATATAGGCAGATTTCTTTTGCATAAAAGAAAATTGTGTTATTTGATTCAGTTTTTTGTTTTTTCCCCTCCTTTTCTCATATTTCTTTCTCTTGTATGTAGTTTTTTAAAAAAAGTGACTAAAGCTTTTCATATGAAAAGAAGATGAGCCTCTCTTTATAGGATAAACTAGATAGATTGCTCGTGTTTAACCGGGGGCCAGATAAATTTTTTTGCAACGTAAAAAAAATAGTTCAAGTGTTATTATTGTATTCTAAAGAAAAAAAACTCATGACCTGATATCATAGAAAGAGAACTAAAAATAATAATAATCGTTAATCCTCAAGAATTAAAATATAGAACGATGAAATCACGAAAAAAATCAATATAAAAAGTACTAAAACACAAAGCACCAGCAAAACTAAGTAATAGTGTCAAAACCCGCAAGAAGGATCATGCGGACATGATAACCAAATAGAAGGCAAAATAGAAAAAAAAATAAGTTTAATTTTAAAAAGAAATGAATTTTGAAGGAAAAAATAAAAAAAGCAACTTCAAAAGAAACCTAGGTCACCCGGATAAACAAAGTTCCTTTTTAAAACGAACAACTTCAAAAGATATAATCAGGAAATAAAATGATATCAACCCATGTAAACTTTTCAAACCCATAACCCTAGGCACTGACTAAATTGAAAGCATCACATCTAGAAAGTAACTATTTTAAAATTTGGCTCGACCCGACGGTTTGAAAAGAAATTGGGGGAGAATTTACTAAGTGCAAGACTGACACAAACCAGGGTTGACCCATGTTTCAGTTAGCCCGAGAAAAATCCAGTCAAAACTCGTTGACTATTTTTTTTTTTGTCAAAATGGTACCATTTTGTTTTTTTATAAAACAAAAGGATGTGGTTGGCTTAAGTTAACTCAAGTCCACTCACTCGACCCATGACCCGATCATTGTCGTAGATTGACTAGGAGACCAAATCTCAATAATTGAAATGTCGGGAAAAAAAAAAACTGAATGATAAAGAAATAGGAATCAAGAAAATAAAGACCTCATTTGAAAAAAAAAATTGAAAGGACAAAGAAAAATCTTGAATTAAAAGCCAAAATTTTTTTAAAAATCAAATTAACAAATGAATCCAAAACAAAAAAAATCAAAGAAAACCAATTTCCAACGAACCCAATTATAACAAATGAAATTTAAAAAAAAATAATAAAAATAACTGAAACCAACCCGATCCAACTTTTAGAATTTTGTAACATGAAACATTAGACCGGATCACAATATAAAAGTCAAACTTGAAAAAAATAACAATGTAAAACTCATAACCAACCAAAATAATTAGGGATGAATTTGAAAAAACAAATAAAAAAAAGAAGTGATTTTAAAAAATTAAGATTTTAAAAGAAAGAGAACTAAATTTGACATAAAATAAAATAAAACCAAATCATAAGGGATGAAATTGAAAAATAATTTTGAACAAGTAAAAATAACAATGAAAAGAATGAGAACTATATTTAATATAAAAATAAGATGTCAATGGATGAAATTCAAAGACAAATCAATTCAATAAAGGATTCAAGACCAAATACATCACAATTAAAAAAATAAAAATCTAATCTAATATAAAAACCAAGTGCAAATGGATGAATTTGAAAAAAAAAATTGATAAATGATTCAAGACAAGATACACCACAATTAAAAGAATGAGAACCAAATCTGACGTAAAAATCAATTATGAATTGATGAAATTGAAAAA
>Ga0325414_1006448_pt1 | contig 12440 bp, 10 predicted proteins | sample PopdelMetagenome_8_FD_206183 | JGI IMG/M metagenome (GOLD analysis project Ga0325414, IMG submission 206183) | Populus deltoides microbial communities from Bellville, Georgia, United States - Leaf-PdKOR-R3 | ecosystem: Host-associated > Plants > Phyllosphere > Phylloplane/Leaf | place: USA... | reverse complement strand
ATATATTACTAACAGCCTAATTAATTAATTTACCCTATGTTTTGAGCTGGATATATATGTACCTGCTCAACCATAGTGGTAGCTTCTGAAAGGTAAAGCAGTTTAACTGTTGAAACAGTGTTCATTTTCTTGGTGTAAGTGGCTCCAATCACAAGAATCATAGGAACAACTAATAAGGAAAGCAGCGCCACCTCCCAACAGCATATGGCAGCAATTAAGATTCCAGAAAAAAAAGTTGCAAAGCTCGATAGAAAATGGCCCAACTGCATATATATATACGGGGTCGATACGTTATGATAAATTATATATATTAGCACCATAGTTTTGTTTTTCGGACAGCAAATTAAAGAGAAATTGATCGAATATATATGCACGTACCTTCTCCCCAATTGCATCTTGTATGATGCTCATGTGGTTAGTGACTCCAGTGATGATTTTTCCACTTGATAAATCTGTATCGAAAGCCCCAACATCCTGGCTAAGGACTGCTTCAAGGAAAGCGAATCTTAATCGTGCTAACTGCCTTTCACTTGCATACATCCAGCATCCGACCTCTGCAAAATTTAATTAATTCCAAGTGCATGTACATTCACGCGAGATACAAAGTCAATATTGACGTCTTTGTGTTTCGATCAATACATTGAATAAGTTGCCTTGGCATGCATGTTGAAACTAGTTTTTTTTTTTTTAAGATCTAATGATGGGATGCATAAAATCAACTTACCCAGTATTCCAGCTGGAAAGGTGGCGATGGCCATGTACCACACGAACGGAATAACCTACAGGTATATAGATGTACACATTTTGAAGATAGATAGATAGATATACAGATTTGCATGGAAATTAATGGAGATGCATGGGAATATTACATATATACATATATATACATACCTTGTCGAGGGCTTTAACCATGGCAGCATCGTCTCCGATGTTGCTTCCAAATGCATTGAGGGCTTTACCTAGCAAGAGATACCCTATGGGTTGAGCCGTGCCATGGATGATAGAACCCAAGGTTCCGAGAGCCATTAGTAACCAATCCACCGCATCAGCGTAGCTCAACAGCTTATGAAATGGTAAAGGTTTATTGATGATCTTCTTATCCTTCTTCTTCTCGTTCTCAATATCAACTACATTAATATCTTTACTACTCTTGTTTTCCTCCACCTCTATGACAAGATCTTGGGGTTTGGGGGACATCTTGAGCATTTTGCTAGCTCTGGCCGGTGCTATAGCTTCTCTTGTAATTGATTCCACACTACGCTAGAATACACAACTTGAGATTCACTTGCATTCTGTTAGGTATAATAATTAGCTTACATACGAGGATATTTATATTCCTATTTCACAATTATCAATGTGCAATAAGGAATATGTAGGTGGATATTCCCGGGATGCGGAGGAAAAGATTGGAGTTTTGCTCTTGGTTGCATCTCTTAAGCCCTATTCATGTCAGCAAAGCCAGCTTTCTGCATAAAACATGCACAAGGGTCTAGAGATAAGAATTTAATTACAAATTGATTTTTCTCGCGCGCACACACATATATAGTTGAAATTAAAGGCAATCCATCACACACACACACTATTATTAATTTCGCATATGGATGGCATCCGTCTCTCTCTAACTAAAACTGTGATGTGTTTTGCACATAAGACAGACAGCACTGCTCATTATCATTGATCTTGTCACCAAAAGTATAGAGAGAGAATTAATTTAGATATATACATATACACACACTGTTATATATTATTGATTCATCATGAGTTCAATTTATTCTTTTAAATACATCAAGTTATATATAGAAAGTATTGATAAGGTTAAAAAATTCAAGTAGCTTAGAAGTTAGGTTTATATGTTAAATAAATAGTTAATTTCTTGTTTTTAGTAATTTGATTTATTTTCTCTAACTAAGATGACTAGTACATGTAAAAGATCTTATTTATTAGATTTGAGGACTCTTAAAAGCTTAAGTATTTTTTTAAAGAGAAAAAACAATGATATTTTAGATATATATATATATATATATTTTTTTTTGAGAATATATACGCTAAAAAATGTTGTGAATGAAGAGATTGTAAACCTGAAATTTAAAAGATTTATGGGGTATTTATAGTTTATGAGTCTTGTCTTTCTATGAAGAGGAGAGATTGAAGAGTCACTTCATCCCTGTGATATGTATTACATGAATATAAAATATCGAGAGACTCACGTGGGGTCTTGAAATTTTTTACAATGAAGTGTTGGCTTCAAGTAAGGTGAATGAGCTTATTAAATGAAAAATAAATTCAAGTACGCTAGTTGAGGTTAATCACATTAGGCTCAGACATGGTAGCCTGAGCTCATGTGAGTGCTGGGGTGCACACCCGCCACATGCCTGACCCAATGCATCTTAATAAAAATTGGGTTTAGACATGATAACCCGAGCCTATAAAAATATTTCATTGGGTTTTTTAATCTTATTAAATTTGAATTAATCAGTAATTTACTCCTGGCGTCAAACGGTTTCGTGGATAAAATATACTGTATAAAAGGATTCCTTGACTGCATGCAAGGAATTAATTAGTGTAAAAGGCGCCTTTGGGTATTTTACTGTAGAAGCCACCTTTGTTCACTTACACACAAAATACTATGGATGGTACTATACAATTTTTACAATTTTATTTTGGTTTTTAAAGTTTTATCTTATCCAATTTAATTCTAATTAAAGGTCAATTATTTTTGATTTTTTAGTTAAGGGTGAAGTTGAAAGAAAAAGGACTAGAATGAAAAGGGCACAAAATATGAGTGTCATGTTAAAAGTTTTAAGAAAGATACATTTTGGTCCTCTAACTTTAAAAATTATATAAATTTTTAAATTTGAGCACCTCATTTTTTTTCCAGTTCAATTTTGAATTTTTAGAGTGTTTAGTAGGTGTTTTTGGGTCCAAAAATAAATTGAAAAACAAGTTTTTAGATTAAAAAAACCTTAAACCCTGGTTTTTACTGTTATGAACAAAACAAACAATGCATCATTTAGTTTTTTTTTTTGGTTAAAAAATAAGATCCCACTCCACCCTAAATACGACCATAAAAAAAATAAAGGGTCTACGCCCTACAGGCTTAACAAAATGAGCTTAACAAAATGAGCTAGGGAGTCTGACCTCAGGTTATAAGGTCTTTGCGTTTTGGGTTTGTTCTAGGAGAAATTACTCAGCCTCTTGGATAATTTTGGGCCATCACACACACACACACACAATATATATATATATATATATATATATATAATAACCAAGAATGGATAGTGAAATTATAAAAAATCCGCGACACTCAAAATTCAACCACTTCAAGAAGCTTCCAACTTGTTTTAAGATAATAACAAAGGGGAAAACTGTAAAATTTCAAAAATGTTATTGTCAACAAACCTCAAAGCTTGAAAAAATAACGAGATTTTTTATTTTCCAAAGTGAATGAACAGTAAGAGAAAAGACTAAGAATTGTAGAAAGAAAAAGAAATGCAAGGAATTACAACGATGCCACATTTCTTTAGAGATGATATATTTTACTTTATACTAAATTACTTCTCATAAAATGTGTTAGAGAAAGAGAAAAAAATTTTTAAAAAATCTTCATAATATCATTTTGTATTTTAGTTTCTTTGTTAATTATTGTAAATAATAGTAATCTTTAAGAAAGAGGATGGAACGGTCCATAGTTAAAGATTTGGATAGCATAATTGTTAGACCTTGTTTATTTTTACAACAAAAATACTATTTATAAAAAAATTAAGAATATTTTTTTTGTTTAAAATTAATTTTTTAATATATTAATATTAAAAATAAAAAAAATTATTTTAATATATTTTCATGTAAATATAAAAAATTAGCCATGTAAAAATGACGGAGAGTGAGAGACCATAATTAATCATAGCTATTTTTTATTTATTTATTTTTGATAATTATAGATATTCAGGTCAATTTACACATATCTCGATTAAATCTTCAATATTCTAGAGTTAAAAGACAGTTTTTGCTAGACTAAGAACCTGAGTCACACCTATATAAATATTTATTAACAAGGCCCTTTGCTCGGTTGGAGATAACATATGGGGCTAAGGCCCTCTTCTAGTTAGTATAATTAGTGTAGCACCTTTCTTTTTAGGGTTTAAAAGCGAAGCACTTCGTTCGAGTTTTCTCTAAGGGCAGTTTTGAGTGGGCTTTATCCGTATGAGCAGAGCGTTCAGCAGTGTGGATAAAATTTAGTGAGATTTATTCATGAAAACATCCCCTTTTTAGTTCAGGGCATTCCTCTTTAGTGATTGGCACCTTTAGTTATTTCTCGCCATGGGATTTTGGTGTTTGCCAATCTAACTCACTAAGCTTCTAGTCTCAATCCTAATTCAGAGGAATTTCTCACACTTAAGAGTTGGGTCGTAAGAATGTTTTTTTAAAAGGATTTGTCTTTGTATGATCAGTGTCTAACCAAAAAAACTAATGTAGATTGAATGAACCCGATTAAAAAATTCTAAAATTTATATTATTGAAATTAATAATATTTAAAAAATAAATTCAAAACATGATAAAGTAAGCTACAATTATCGTAATATTTCATTATTCCTCGTAGAAATGGAAATAAAGGTAGCAGCACTAAGCAGTAAGCACAACTACCTTTATTGTGGGCTGGACAAGTAAGAGCAAAGGCCTAAAAGCAGCGAGTGGCTATCAAGCACTCGTTTGACACCAAGGAAAAAATAGCTCAGCCTCACCTTAGAGACTTCTCCCTCTCTCAAAGTATCAAGTAGAAATTGTAGAATAGCATCACCAACTCACTCCCTCGCTAACAAAATACCAATGGAACGCCAGGAACACAAATTGGTGTTGGAGGAGGAGGAGGAGGAGGAAGTGCTGTCTCTGCAAACCAGGCAGTTTCAGCACAACAACACTGCTGCAGACACTACTACTCTGCTTGCCAATATTTCCTCTACCAACGATGATGGTAATGGCAATGGTAATGAAAATGGAAATGGAATTAGTAGCCTTATTAGCAGCAGCAGCAGCAGCAATAGCAGCATTAATGACCACTCAGAGACTCCGAAAGTAGGAGTATCATCTCCCTGTGGATCTCCACATAAACACAGTGGGGATGAGGAGAGAGTCCACCATCTAGATAGCGTTTACTTTGACCAAAACCAAGGTATGCTGCTCCTAAATCTTGTCACCATTTCTCTTCTTTTCCAATATATCCATCCGACCTCCCCTCCCGCTTAATTTTACTTAAATCAATAATACCTTAACCCTCTTCTTCTTCTTCTTCTTGGACACACAAATAAGTTATAGAAATCAAGATTTCTTTCTGTTGATTTCAATTGTTGGATCGATTGCCATTTCTTTTCAATTCAATAATCTAATTGGAATGCTACTGCAACTGGACCTCCTACGTTGGAACTCCGTGGATTGGTCATGTTCAGAATCATAAACAGTGCTCCCACATGCTCATAAATTTCGAAAATTTCAATAAACAGGAACCACGTTTCGTTTTTGACACAAGGTCAGTAGCTGCCAAATATTTCTCAGCATGAGAGTGCCACTTACTGTTACTGAAACTGCTAAATATTCGCAGTGCCGTTCAGTCCTCTGATTTATCGGTTCTATTCTACTATATTCCAGCATGCTGCCTTTTCTAGTCCATGCCAACAATTGTAGGATAAAATGAAGTTAATCAGCCTCCTATTTGCAGCATGATCCCAATTCCGTAATGTTCTCACAGGATGCTACTTTTGTGAGATATTCGTTTTATGTTATCATTTCTCATTACCAAAATATGCCTATCTGTAGATACGAGATTCAAGATTATTGTAAATAAATGAGATGTATCAATTACGGGATGATAACCAACATTAACTTGCCATTGCACTATCGTGAATTTGCTACTTTTGCATGATCCTCCGCTATTCTTCAGATATCTTTGTGTATCGAAATTGTAATTGTGCATATAGTTTATTGATCCATGTTCTGCAAATGAAATGCTCGCCTTCTGCATGAATGCAGGTGCTGATTCCATCGATGGAGTTTCAGACGTGAGATGTGGTGGTGTTACATGTTCTGTTTTTGAGACAAGTCCCGGAGATGTGGAAGTCCTTATAAAGAATTCTGAGATTCAGAAAAGTCTAATCAAAGATGTCAACCTTCAATCAAGGGAAAATTTGGACAATGAAGGGCTTTCTAGTTCAAGTCTTACACCTTTAGAATGTACATTTGAAGAACACAATATTAAATCAAAACCCTCTGACAGTGAAACTAGAGTAGTTGGAGATCTGGACTTGATAGAAGAAACAGACCAGGAAGTGACAGAATTAGATGTTGAGAAGGTATTAGAGAAGCAGAATACACATGATTTGTATTGCCCTAATTGTAATTCTTGTATAACCAGAAGGGTTATCCTTCGTAGAAGAACACGAAAGATTCATAAAGCACCCCGTAAACCAAAACACACAAAAGCTGACACAATTCTTCCCTCTCAGTCAGATGCCAATTCTACCTATTCAGATGCCAATTCTGCAGATTCAGCCAATGGTCCAAGTCATGATATAGCTAACATTGGTTCAAATGATATCCCAACACCTGCAGTCGATGAATACAACGGTGATAGACAACCAGATGTATTCAGATGCTTATCATGTTTCAGCTTCTTTATTCCTGCAGGTATAGTAGTGATCTCTGCTCACTGAAAAATATACATTATGTTAATCTTTTATTATCTTAAGCATGGTAGCTTGTAAGAACGGTGATTGATGTGCTTCCTGCTTATGATTTTTAGGAAGTTACTGCTTCAAATGTCTTAATATACCTTTATATGGATATTATTGCTTAGAATGAGCATTAATTAGCAACCTATCAAACACTAGTTGGTCATGATGAGAGATAGAAGAGTCCTTATTATGCGAGTTGATGTGTGCACATATCACCAAAGTTTAGTCTGATAGTTTATTCTTCAGGTTGTGATTTCTTATCTTGTCGAAGTTGTGTTTGTTATTTTTAACTACATATCACATGTACACATTTTTTTTAAATTCTTTACTGTTTAATGCTTCCAACTTCTGTTTCACTTTGTTTCAAAATGAAACGTGGTTGATAAAATCTTGATTCAGATCCTAAGATATTTCAATTCGTTCGTGGTAGCTTCTAATTTGTATCCTTTTTGTAATGCTTTTTAGGCAGTCTTTGCTTTCTCAGTGATTCAATTTAATATTGATTTTATCATGACAGTATCAAGTATCATTTAGTGAATATGTTTTTTCTGATTGAAGGAAAGAAAATGATGATGAGTGTATAAAATGCTCTGCCATTTGGCTGATGATAATGAGTTCGTGTATGAGGGTAGTTATCTTTATTCTTTGTTTTCCTTTTCTTCTCCAATTTTATTGGCGCACGGGATTCCACCAATTTGGGTAGTCTTCATTTTTGGATGGATTTTTAAACCGAGGCTATCATACTAAGAAGCTCTCGTCAATGACTTAGGATCCAAATCCAATGTTCTTGACTTATGCATTCTATCAAGAGCCATATCTGCTCTGCTAGTTTAACTCTTTTGTTGAATTTTCCAGGAAATGGTTTTAAATTGTTTCGGGTATCATCCACTGAGAATGAAAATGAACAAGTTCCTCCGAAGATATCAACAACCAACACAAACTGGTTCTTATCTATTTTTGCAACGCATAAGAGGAAAACAACCACCGAGCAAGGTAATGCAGTTATTTTATCTGCAATTGACTCATTAGCACAATGATGTTTGCTCGAGACATTTTATATTGTTCAGGATTGTTACCTGTGCCTTTAATGCTTGCTCTGAAATTCTAAACATGACGCTGCTTGTTTGGAAAAGGTTTCATGCTCTCATTTGGCTACAGTTCTTGCTTCTTTGTTTTTTGACGGGAAACATTTTTTGCATCTTGTTTCTTATTAACTTTAAGCCTGGCCTACTGCTGTTACTTTAACATGTTGATGTTTGTGAGTTGGGACTGGGGAAAGAGAGATTGTTAGTTACACTTGGAAATGCTGTCTTGCTACCAAGATTTAGCAACAATGATACTGTTAAAGTAAGATGGCATTTCCAGCAATACTATATTTAATTGACTTCAACATTGGAACAAGCCGGATCACATTAACTATGGTTGCAATATGCTGATCTTTACAAATGAAATTTAAATTTGCATTTCTATGTAAAGAGGTTGTTTCTAGGAATGTTATTTTAGAACCTTCGGCATTATCAATTTGCTATGCTTGTTTCTTTCACATGTAATGTTACTAGAAGTATGCAATTTATTGACAAATTGATTCCAGCCAAAGTTAATTACATATCATGCCTAATGAGACCGGCTGAGACCATACCAATGTACATCAGGTAGTTGTGTGCAGATGTTAAAACTTATATGAATGCAAGGATTTTCACACCACAGGAATGCTTAGTTGATATGCTGTTGCAGGTAATGCTGCAGCGGACCACACTCAAGTATGTGGAATGAATCAGGACACCTCATCAGGTTTTCCTAACAATGTTTCATCCTCAAATGGAAGCGACCATTCAGTAATGCCACATGCTGAAAGAACTACAGTCAAAATTGGAGAACATCCAGAAGGTTCTTATTCTAAACCTCACCAAAGTGGAACGGAATCTCTGAATCCTTCAACAATGGAGCCATTATTGCATGATAAATCACCACAAGGAATAAACCTCAATTCCAATTTGACAGCTAGGAATGGGATACTTGCAGATCAAAATTCTCCTCTCCTTTCTATTGATTTGCCACCAGTTGAATCCTCTTCTATTGCAGGATTAGATGATATAGGGGGTGCTTCTCTTAAAGATGGAATGGGGATTGTAATTTCTTCAAGGGAAACAAAATTTGCTGAAACTACATTGAACAGTGCAAGAGAGAAATCAGGTGATGCAGCTGAAAACTCAGGTATGACAGAACTTTAAGTTCCCTTGTTAAAAGAATGAGTAGGAGTCATGATGATTTGGAAAGATGCTTTTTGGTTATATATCCATTTTTTTGTACCTCCTAATGCGTAGTTATATTTCATTTTGTGAATTTCGTACTGGTTGGATTGGGAAGGCTTTATGGTCTTGTCTTTTCTTGAGTTATGAATATGCCTGTATTCATTGTTAGCCAGTCTAATGCCAAGGAAAAGTATTATACTGTGGACTTTCACTTTACCACATTATTTGGATGAGCCAATATAATGTGAGCGATTTGTGGTCTTGACACCCACATGTTAAGAGTTTCTGTGTGCAAGTGCAATTTTCTTTGTTTGATATGTCTGCACATGCATGATTGTGTTCTCATCACATTTGTGCTCTGAATGTCTGCGCACCATTTGTTTTATTTTTTTGTTGCTTCAGCAGTAAATTTACCACAGTGACACTAATACACCATACTAAATTTTTTTCTGCGCGATCTTGTGCAGGTGGGTCTTCAGTGAACCATGCTATTGTGGATAGTGTTCAACAGTTACCATACTCTTCAGGTAGCATAGAGGGCCTAAAGGAAAATGCATCACTCCAACCCTGGCAAGGTGGAGTGAATCCTCCAGAGTATTCAACTTCCATATCTTTAATCCTTGAGCAGTCAGAGATACGAATAGAAGAGAATTTCAACATGGCAAAAGGGAATGAAAAACCTTTACGAAATGGTCGAGCCTCGTCAACACAAGGAACCTCATTACCCTCTCAATTGTATTCTAAAGAAGGATTTATAAATGATGCTGCTTTGAAATACTATGAAGTTGGAAAAGGTGCTCTAAATTCTTTGAGCCAAGGAACCTCAAGGCCTGAAAAGGAGAGAGTCAATATTGGAGAAGATGCAGTTAATTCTGTCAAAAACAAAAATATAGGTATGCACAAGACTCAGGGGTCTCGAAATTCTCCCTCATTTGAACTGGACAGGTTTTCCTAATTGTAACTTGATTCTGCTGTCAAATTTTATTCTAGAATGTGTTTTTTTCCTTACACCAGAGATCAACAGTTGCAATGCCAGCTGGTTGAGCTAGAAATGTCTTCATTATTATTGTTATCTGTGAGACTGTTTTGACATGAAGATAAGATGCAGGAAATGATGTCATAGTCACCATTGAAAAGGAGCCTCCAAAACGTGGAGATTCTGAGATTGTCTGTATTGATTCAGTAGAACCCACGAGTTTGCTGAACAGTACGAACAAGACAAATATGAGTGAACCTGGTGCTGGAGTAGGTGAATCCCGGCAATGGGAAATTATAAAAAGCATTGTCTTTGGCGGTTTAATAGAATCAATTACAAGTTTAAGTGTAGTGTCTTCTGCTGCTGGTGCTGGTGCTGCAAATTGTAAGTGTCATTTTTTTATCCCTAAATTCAACTCAATTGTACAGATTAGTTTTCTGAACAAATTCAATCTAGTTTTATCACCTTTTGAATTAATTTGCAACATTTTTAATGTGGTTCTGTTTTTATATGGTAAGAGGAACCTGTGTAATCAATCTGTTTCTGAAGTTTGTGAACATAAGCTTCCTTTCAAATAATTATATTTCATGTCTCATATTTCGTTTGTCATTTCTCCTTTTGAGTTCAGTAGAAATAAATATTTGATCAGTAACGGCAACTTGTGACGTTATTGACCTGCTGTTTCTGCAGTGAACATTATAGCTCTTGGCTTGGCAAATTTGATTGGAGGACTTTTCATAATTGGTCATAATGTGAGTAAACTTGGCAGCCCTTGTTGACAATAAGCATGTATAAGAAATTTAATATGTAGTAAAAGGGCTATCATTTGGCTTATATTTTGTTTTTATTATTTCCACATAGTATACAAGAAATATCAAATGCGGTTGAGCCTAGGCCTTAAGTTCGAGTCTTCTTCTGTTTGTTTCATCTAGTTTTGGTATTGTTTTTGCAGCTTGTGGATCTGAAAAATGATCGTTCCAATCAAGTGAATGAGCAGGAGGATCGTTACCAGGAAACACTAGGGCGACGGGACAACTTTTCATTCCATGCAACAGTATCTATTTTATCATTCCTTGTTTTTGGGCTACTGCCTCCTGTCATGTATGGATTCTTGTTTCGGAAGAGTGATGATAGAGATCTTAAGCTTGCAGCAGTTGGTGGGGCCTCTCTTTTTTGCATCATATTGCTTGCTGTAGGGAAGGCCCACATTCAGAGGAAGCAACCCAAGCCATACATCAGCACTGCATTATACTTTTTTAGCATTGGGCTTATGGCTTCGGGTGCTTCTTACATAGCCGGGGACCTCATCGGTAAACTATTACAGAAAATAGGTGGGTTTGAGTCAAACTTGCTTCAGGAATTGAAACCATCGGAGCCGGCGACATGGGCATCTTATTGAAGTATTGAAATCTCAATTCTTGACTTTTCTTGGTTTTTTCTTTTATTATTAAGTAATTTTAAATTGTTAGTAACTCAAAGAATATATATTTTTTTTTCAATCAGTCAGCCAAGTGATTGAATAATTAGGTAATGAATAATCTTTGAATAAACATGAACTAATTTTAACAAAAACTATGAGCGAAAACAAGGAGCGAAAATAATATTTATTAAAATAATGTAGTGATATTTTTGCTCTTTTTACAAAAAATTAATAATCCTTGAGATGGTAATTTGGGACATTAAGGTCTTTTCAACAGATTTATTAGTTATTAAAAAATTGATTGCAAAAAAATTAACATTGATGAGGAAGGTTATTTTTTTTTATATATTCACAATGATTTTTTTTGTTATTATATAAAATATAATATAATAAAAAAAGTGGCTAGTGTGTGCAATGAACGCATCAGAGTTTGAGAATCCTAGAGTTTAAATAAGAGTGAACTAAACTTAATGTTTGTGAATCCTAGAGTTAAAAAATTATAAGGATTTAGGGTTTGAGATTTGAAGTTTGAGGTCCAGGGTTTAAGGGTTGAAATTTATGGTTTAGGATTTTAGAATTTATGGTTTAAGGTTTTAGGGTTATGAGTTTGAGGTTTTCAGTTTGGGGTTTCAAGATTCAGATTTAGGGCTTTAGGATATAGGACTTTAAGGTTTTCAAGTTTCGGGTTTTCAGGTTTTGGGGTTTCGGGTTTTCAGGTTTAGGTTTAGGGTTTAGGGTTTAGGGTATTGGATTTTGAGTTTAGGATCTAGGGTATAGGGTCTAGGGTTTGGAGTTTACGGTTTCGAATTTAGGTTTAGGGTTTAGGGTTTTGGGATTAGGGTTAGGGATTAGGGGTTTCGAGTTTAGGGTTTTAGATTTAATATTTAGGGTTAAGGGGTTTGAGGTATAAGGTTTAGGGTTTCAGGTTTAGGGTTAGAGTTTAAAAGAGCATAGCATTTAAAAGAGTTTAGGGTGTTAGGATTTAGGGTTTAGGTTTTAGGATTTTAGGGTTCAGGGTTTAGGGTTTTGGATTTCAAGTTTCGGGTTCGGGGCTTGAGGGTTCAGGTTTC
>Ga0325414_1006447_pt1 | contig 12442 bp, 6 predicted proteins | sample PopdelMetagenome_8_FD_206183 | JGI IMG/M metagenome (GOLD analysis project Ga0325414, IMG submission 206183) | Populus deltoides microbial communities from Bellville, Georgia, United States - Leaf-PdKOR-R3 | ecosystem: Host-associated > Plants > Phyllosphere > Phylloplane/Leaf | place: USA... | reverse complement strand
TTCTTTTTTTAGTCTCATCTTTTAATATTAGACTGATTGAGAATTGAATGTAATTTGTTTCAATTTTTTTTATGGGATCATCTTGGTTTTATAACCCAAGTCGCGAGTTTGACAAGTTAAGTCGGGTTATTTTTTAATTGATTTTTTTATTTTATCCTTCAACATTGAGTTGATTGAAAATTAAATTTTTATAATTTGTTTTCTATGTAATTATTATAGTCTCATAACTCGGGTTATAGATTTGACTTGTTAACTTGAGTTAACCCAAGTTAATTTAATATGTTGTTATCTTAATATTAAAAAAATATATTATCTTGAATTTTTTAGTCGAGCTATATTTTTATGTATCATTTGAGTTGCTCACAATTGTTTTTCATTAGAAAAAAAAATATTAGAAAAATCTAAGTATTTTTTTAATATTTTTTTAAAAAATTAATCCACGTAACGCAGGTACAGTGTTCTTAAAAATCTAAGTATTTTTTTAATATTTTTTTTTTAAAATTAATCGACGTAACGCAGGTACAGTGTTCTTAAAAATCGTGACAAGTTGCCTTTTTACTTGGCTACAAATAATTATTATTTCTTTTAAAAAAATTCGCTTTTTTAAATTATACTTGGCTACAATAATTAAAAAATAATAATTTTTTTTTTAAAATATTCCTCACAATACAGGTGACCATGGGATGACTCTTCAAGTCTACGGTTGGGCTCAAGGATGTCCTCATTAGTATCCATGGCTTCCGTCTCCAAGAGTCTCATATTCCTTATCATCTCTACACTCTCCATTTTGCCAACTCACACACACCCACTGGATCCCCTAACCCCAACCGAGTTCACCAAAATTCAATCCATAGTTCATAACTCGTATCCCAAGTCAAACCACAGCATAGCCTTTCACTATGTAGGCCTCGAAGAACCAACCAAAACTGCCATTCTTTCATGGCTGGAAGGCACTGCTACCAAAACCCCACCTCGACAAGCATTTATCATAGCACGTATAAACCAGATCACTCATGAAATTATTGCTGACTTATCAGTCCACAAGATTGTTTCAGATAGAGTTTACGGCGGTTATGGGTACCCTTTGCTCACTTTTGAAGAGCAAGGAACTGCCAATGCATTGCCGTTTAAATATACTCCGTTCTTGGAGTCAATTGGAAAGAGAGGGCTCAAGGTTGAAGAGGTTGTGTGTACGAGTTTTGCTATTGGTTGGTATGGAGAAAAGAGAAGGAATAAAAGGGTTGTCAGGGTCCTGTGTAATTATTTAGACGGGACTGTGAATTTGTATATGAGACCAATTGAGGGAATTACTGTCACCGTTGATCTTGAGGAAATGAAGATCTTAGGGTTTAAAGATAGATCAACTGTGCCAGTGCCGAAGGCTGACGGGACTGACTACAGGGAATCATCGCAAAAACCACCATTTGGGTCTCCGTTGAAAGGAATCTCGATGCACCAATCTGACGGCCCAAGTTTCACAATAGATGGACACAAGATTAGGTAAGGTTACGGACAACAGACGAAGTTTTCTTTAATGAAAGCGATACGATAGTTTTATGATAATGCTGTCTAAAAAGATATTGCTGATAGTAAATCTTATCTTGCTAAATTTTAAAATATGATAGATACGTAGATACATTTATTCTTGAATTTTAAAATATTTTTTAATTTATGATAGACGAAGTTTTTTAATTTTTTTTTATTAAGTGTGAGACCTTCAACCTTTGACTAGTTAGCTTTTATATTTTTGTTAACTCTGTTTTTAAATAAAAAACAATTTGAAAAATAATTGAAAAATAAAGCTACTGGAAAAAAAACACTCACAGAGTTTCCTCTCTGCACCATCCAAATGCCCGATGAAATAGTTCATTTAAAGTTATGGAATTACTCTGCATCAATCCCATTTTGTCACTGTTATTTTCTATTCCTATTTAAATCATCGAATTTCCTTTTGGGTTGATGGTACCATACTATGTATCAGGTGGGCCAATTGGGATTTTCATTTGAGCTTCGATGCTCGAGCGGGCCCAGTTATATCCTTGGCATCAATATTTGATCTCCAGAAGCAAAAGTTTCGTAAAGTTCTGTATCAAGGTTTCCTGTCAGAGGTCTTCGTGCCATACATGGACCTAAATGAAGAGTGGTACTATCGAGTATTTTTTGATGCTGGTGAATATGGGTATGGCCTATGTGCAGTGCCACTTGAGCCACTTAGGGACTGTCCGGAAAATGCAGTTTTCATGGACGCTTATGTTGCAGACCACAATGGGACGCCTGTAAATATGCCTAACATCTTTTGCATATTTGAGAGGTATGCTGGAGACGTAATGTGGAGGCATACGGAGGCTGCTATACCAGGCAAAGTGGTTAGTGGTTTTTTTTTATTTGTTTTTGGGGTTTGTTCAGTGGGCTAAATTTTGCAATAATTTTGGCTGAAACTAAATGGTGGTGGTGCAGATAAGAGAAGTTAGGCCAGAGGTGACCCTGGTTGTAAGAATGGTGTCTACTGTTGGCAACTACGATTACGTTAATGATTGGGAGTTTAAGCAAAGCGGCTCAATCAAAGTCACGGTAATGAACTCATTAAATGGGGGAAGCTTATTTTTCTGATGTCTAATCTAGCAGCAAAATTGATTTGTTGTGATCACAGTTCCATTGCATTAAAGCTAGGTTTGGTTCTAACATAGGCTACACAGGAGAAAATTTGCATATTCTTGTGATTTCGTGGTGATCGTTACCTGTGTAAATGAAAACGCCGTATTTGATTCTGTTGGCAAAATATGTTGCTCTTGAAGATGATATTTTCTCTTGATGGATTAGAATTAGCAGATTTCTATAGCCAACATATTTTGATTACCTGTAGCATGACAATAATATTCTTGGATGACCTTCTGGTTCATATTTTTCGTGCAGGTTGGGTTGACTGGTTTGCTTGAAGTGAGGGGATCAATGTACACCCATAAAGATCAAATAAAAGAGGAAGCTTATGGTACATTGTTAGCAGAAAATACCCTGGGTGCAAACCATGACCACTTCTTTACTTACCATCTTGATCTTGATGTGGATGGCGATGCAAACTCATTTGTCAGGTCCCAGTTGCTAATGACCCCAGTGACCGATCACCGGTCGCCTAGGAGGAGCTACTGGAGGGTTGTGAGCGAGACAGCTAAAACGGAGTCTGATGCAAGGATTAAGCTCGGTGTAGCACAAGAAGATCTATTAGTGATTAATCCAAACAAGAGGACCAATATCGGAAACTTCATTGGCTACCGTTTGATCCCAGGGTCTGTTGCGGCCCCCCTCTTATCAGATGATGATTATGCACAAATTCGGGGAGCCTTCACCAAATACAATATATGGATTACCCCATATAACAAGTCTGAAAAATGGGCGGGAGGGCTTTATGTTGATCAAAGCCGAGGAGATGATACCCTAGCAAGATGGAGCCTCAGGTACGCCAGATACCAACAATTTTGATTTGTTGACTTTACGTAACAATCGTCACACTAACATTGTTGTGTCGACTTTTCTTGTTAATGCAGGAATAGGGAAATAGAAAATAAAGACATTGTGTTGTGGTACACATTGGGATTTCACCATGTGCCATACCAAGAAGATTTTCCGGTAATGACAACTCTTAGCAGTGGATTTGAGCTCCGGCCAGCTAATTTTTTCGAGAGCAACCCGGTGCTCAAAGTCAGACCACCCGAACCTGATAATTGGTCCAATTGCTCTAGAGCATAGCAACTTACGAATTCAATGGATTTTTGTTTTAAGAACCATGAAAAAACATCGACAATGCATTTCCTCCTTCCTTGAATCTCGGACCATATTAACGGGATTATGTTCTTTCGAAAATAAATGTAATTTATAACGTGGATATAATTCTTTCATCCCTGAAAGTTTTACATTCCTAAATTATAGAAAGACAATTGGTTTCGGAGCAGAAAGCCCAAGACCCGTCGCCGGCCAGGCTCAAGCTCAGGATCCGGCACAATTGATTGAGATAGGCAAGATCCAGGCCTAGAAAAAATAGATCGGGCCTGACTTAAGCTCGGATCGAAGCTGGCCGAGCTCTTAAACGAGTTTAGCGGTCTCCCCCACCTCTAGTTTGCGTTAGGTGTCTGTGCGACAACCGTCCCATTCTCCAGATTGCATAGTGCAATTGTTTTTAGTCATGTACAGTAATCAATGTGAATTTTCTAAATTAAGGCAACTAGAGGCTTCAAGCTATTGACTTGTTGTCCCGTCACATAGTCGCTGTTCCACTTAGAAAGTTTAAGACAAACAAAAACGCTTTCCGTGCCTGAAAGACAACAACTATTTTCGATTTGAGATGTAAGTACAATCTCTAATACATTCCTTGTTTAGAAAGAATTTTGTAAGGCTACTTGGAGGCTAAATCTTAGCGAGTCTACGGAAACGCTTCGCAAGAATGCATTAAAACTTTGACATGCTTTACTCGGCTCGGTAAGTAGTTTGCGATTCTATTGAGATTAGGGATATAAGAAAAAATCTCTAATATTTACATGCTGTTTGAAAAATTAAGATTTCAGTAAAAATAAAATTATCTCAACATTAATTATTTACTCGATTTTAGTGTTCAAGAAGTTTAAAGTAATATAAACGAGTTCTATATATAATCCATTAAAATTGTAGATTTATAAATCACTCTAAAAATGGTGTGATTTGCTTCAAAATTGAGTACTGATTAAAAATTTATATCATCAACACATTTCTCATTCGTATATGTTTTGAATAGGTTTTTTAAAATCAAGAATAAATTTGGTAAATGATTCTATAATTTTAAAATATATTCCAAACAAAAACACTCAATTATCAAATCAAATTGATCTTTGAAAAAGAATTAATGATTCTTTGATTCTTTCTTTCCTGAGATTAATTGGGGACTCAAATTTTCAATGATTCAAAGATTTAGATAATGTTTTATATTATAATAATATTTTTTAAAAATGTTTTTGCTTATAAATATATTAAAATAATATATATTTTTTATTTTTTAAAATATATTTTTAATATCAACACATCAAAATTATTAAAAAATATAAAATTTATTTTTTACAAAGACGCTGCAAAACACTTATACAAACAAATTCTAAAGGCTTCGCAAGAATGGAGCAAGAGTTTGGCACGATTTGCCTGACTTGATGGGTGGATTGATGGACACTTCATTTGCATGATTTGCTTTGGCTTGATAGATGGTTTGATGGAAGCTTTAAAAATGTTTTTGATCTATCCTCGTAGCGTGAGACTCTATAGGATATTGTGTTTGATTTGATGGAAAAGACTTAAAAATTTGAAAGCTTTTCTCTTACGAAGATTTAATATTTGAGGAAAATATTTTTTAAAAGGGAATTCCTATATTTATACAGGCTTGAAAGGTTAGATTTAAAATTTTAACATTAGATATAGCTTTATTTGATTAGCCAAAGAAACACGTCAAGATTTTATCTTAAGAAAGATGTCATAAAAGAATACATATGGTATTTAATATTTTATCTGCTACATTTATTTAAGACTACAATTATTAAATGGTTTCAAACTTTGTTAATAATACTAAACCAGTTTAGTACATTACTACAATATTGGTCATTAAATAACATTAACGGGCTTTGATAATGGCACATAGCACATGGAGAATTTCGTGAAATTCTCTATTTATAAAGTGTATTGTCTTCTTAAAACATAGGGTTTATCACATGCTAGAGCACTCAACATAGAGGATAATCGAGAAAATATTGTATTGTTTTACAAAAAATACGATTCTTGAGATTTTTTTCATTTTTGTTTTGAAAAAAGTAAGATTTTTTACTTGATCGAGTGACTTCAAGCTTGCCAGGTATAATAATTCTCACAGATCGTGGGGTGGGCAAACCAAGCAAAAGATTTGAGGAATGGCGACATATATAGAAGCAAAAGCTTCTTGGTCTTTGGGACCTAAGACACACTGAGACTATCATAGCTTTCCAAAACAAGAGGTGGGTGAATCCATCATCACCCCTCCAAATTCCATGGCTCTTTGAATTAATTCATATAACAGTTGCCCGGCATAAACAAAGAACACCAATCTTCTTCTCGTGACCCTCTTGTCTGCCCCCTATTCCTTAGGGCACATCATGCTGATGCGCATATTACCTGTGCTGGGCCCCGCGCAATGGGGTTAAAAGATGAGATGAAGGGTTGACACCTGGCAAAACAGGCATGAAAAAATACATGTATATAAAGGTAAATGGTGAACTCAATAGTGTAAGAGGGGTTATTGTCTGTTATTATTATGGTGGGGTTGAAAAGATTTTATGTTGCTGGATCAGTTGTGGACTGATGTTCTTCGATTGTGATGGTGGTGATTATGAGTGCGCCTGGCATGGCACGCCCTTCATCTTTTGAAGCAAGAGAATGTGATGATGGTTCCAACTGCACGCCCCCGTCTCTCTCTCCAAAGTCCAACCAAGATTTGCACACATTTCTGAAGAAAAGAATATGGCCAGAATTTTCGGTAATTGTCACCTCTTACTAATCATCATCTTTTATCCTTTTCCTGGACTCTTTTTCCCTTCATTTTCTTTTGAAATCTACCATGCATGCATACAGTTGCAGTTACATTTCACAATCCAGGAAGTCCGCCATCCTATGTCCAATTAATACAATATACATGCACGCCACATAAGACATTTCCAAGCATGCTTTTGTAAAATTTTGAAGGCATTTTCTCTCGCAATGCCTTTTTTTTTTTTGCGTGTGAAATGGTTTCCTTAAAAAAAATGTTTTTGGTTTTAACGAAACAGATGTTCAATATTCCATAATAAATAAATTGGAAAAGGTGGTAGCTGCTCTGAATTGTAATACTGATTTTTGTAAGTAAGCAATGAAAGTTGTACTGATGGGGTATGGTTCTACACTGGGATCGTCGACAGTATATATAAACGACAACGCATATAAATTTCATTTGGAAAAAACCAAAGAGCACCCCCTCAGAGGTACTCCGCATGATTCAATTTTAAAGGCATTTTCTCTCGCAATGCCTTTAATTTGAAGCCTCACACTAGGTGCTAGAGGAGGATTAGCTAGTACGTAGCTCTACATAGTCATTCACGTAATCTATCCATAGTAATATACAAATGAATGAATGAACATACACATGAAAAGATCATCACGTATGTGCAAGAATGTGATAAGTGAATTTATTGGTACTATGCGGGAAGGTAAAAACATCGAAGACCACATTGCTAGATAAACATAACCACGCCAGCAAAAAATCACACACTTTCCACTTTTTCTTTACTTTTGTATGCAACTATTTACGAAAATCCATGAGGATATCTTGTATATAGCTCTCCTTTTCAGTACTAAGTGCACACACCCACTTCGATAGATTTTCCTAGCTCTTCATACCACAACCAAATCATAACCCTTTTCGATTTTCCTGCCACCTTCCTATTTATATAGCGTAGCTAAGCCAACATTTCTCTCCATCCTTCACTTGCCTCTTTCCTCTTTCCTCTCTCCCTCCCTCCCTCCCTCCCTCTCTCGGGCTTGCTTAATTAGCGATATAGAAGAAAACAATGGGTGAAATCTCTTGCTCTAATGGCATTGGCAATGGAAATGGTGTGAATGGAAAAACCCATTCATCACTGAATGGTTATAGGAAGAGCTGTTGGTATGAAGAAGAGATTGAAGAGAACTTGAGATGGTGTTTTGCTCTTAATAGGTACATATAAATTGCACTAACTGCTCTAACATCATGGTTCGAATTCACCAATTAACATGGTTTAGTCACATTCGATTTTCAACCTATTTTCACTGGTTCTTTTCGTAACTAGGCTTTATTTTTTAAATATCGTTATATATACATTTTCTTACCTTCTCTCTTTTTATCTTAAATTCTCCAGAGGATAAAATTCTTATGCTCTTAACTTGAAGGGCAAACCTAATTTCCCTTTCTATATATAAGAATGCGTATCGCTGTACTAAAATACCTACCCTGCATGCTCTAGGCCGCCGTGATTCAAGCTCCAGGGATACCCTCTCCTTCAATATATTACGGAAAAAAGCACCAGCTTCTTTTAATCGCTTCTTCTCTCTTATTTAGTGCCGGGTTTTCGGTGAAAAATGTTTTATTTCTACAAAGTTTACGACGGAATTCTCGAGACAGCATCAGAGGCAAAGCTTCCTGCATACGAATCAAAAAAGAATTAATCTGCATCTTTTATTGTGCGAGACAAAGTAAAATTATAGAATAGTGGTGATTTTCTTTTCTTTCTTTCTTTTTTGGTTAAGGTCTAAACGGCTTTGGTATATATATAATGACAGCAGTAATCCCTCGTCACATAGCATAAAAGAAAATTAAAGTTACTCGAATCTGATTCACCAAGCTACTAGGCTAAAAGACGATTTGTAGATATAATCTGTATCTATCGTAGAAAGTATTCTCTGACATGTACCCTATTGTCGTTTCATGGATTTGGTTGATCACCTTTAAGCTTCGACGCTTTACAACCTTGTCGTTCGGTTTGGAGCCTTTTCTTTTTCTTAGTAAATATAGCGATTGTTTATTAGAATAAAACATGAAGTAACCTTAAAAGTGAAACAGTTAATTAAAAGATCACTTGTTCAAAAGGTTGGTCTGAGAAAAGCGAGACATAATTTAATTAAAAAATGGAACAAACTTACCATCTTTGCCGCTAAGTCTCCCCTTTCATTATTGATTCATTTCACATGTTCGAGCATTGACCATCTATCTTTATTTTTGTTGCAGTATTTTGCATACAGGGGCTTCTCGGTATCAAGACATTGCACTGTTAGACACAAAGCCGTTTGGAAAGGTCCATTTTTTTTAAAAAAAGACCTCCACTTTTATGAAAAAAATAACGCTACACTCACACACAAACGCCTTAATTGAATAATTTTCTCGTGTAAGATAAAATCATTTTTTGTTTTGCATAACAGGCTTTAATCATTGATGGAAAGCTTCAAAGTGCGGAAGTGGATGAGTTCATCTACCATGAATCTCTTGTTCATCCAGCACTTCTTCATCACTCAAGGTACGTATTTACCTTTTATTTTCTTTGTTGGTATGGAGGATTGTGAAGTCCTGTGTGGTTCTCTAGCGGTGCTCAATTTGTAGCAACTGTACGTTTGGTTGCAGTCCAAAGACAGTCTTTATTATGGGAGGAGGTGAAGGCTCCACTGCAAGAGAAATACTAAGACACAAGACAGCGGTGAAGGTTGTCATGTGTGACATTGATGAGGTAACTCCAAAATATATGTGTATATTTTAAATTTTCTACTTCAAATACAAGGAATATTTTACCTTGCATGGTTTATCAACTAAGCTAACTTGTGCCCATTCAGCCACCCTTCGATGAATCCAAATTATCAGTATTACATTTCTTTGACCGTTGATCCTTTTATTTCTGGGTCCCACATATAGAGGGGATAACATTATATTGTAGGCTTAGTTTATCCAAAAAAAGCTTTTCAAGAAAATTACTATTTATCATCATTATGTTTTCGTTAATTATTTACGAAATGGAAAGACATTTTCATTTTTATACCTTTTATTTCTTTTTGGCATCTCATTTTTCTTCCTTTTTGTTCTTAATCGAAGGTTGTAATCTTGTCTTGCTCATGTCCCATCATTGATTATGACTTGTCGTTCAGCTACGTTGGGGAAATGGGCAAATCGTTTAGGTTCACGGCCAGTGAACACAGGACTCTGCCTTCTCTTAACCACTAATTGGAATGTGTTAAAGAAAATCCCAGTTCAACAAAAAATTAAACAAATTAATTTTAAGCCATGTGTGATCAAAGATCAAAGATTTTTCAGTGCCATGTAATGTAAGGAAATGGACAGGAAAATTTTAAAGCTCGTAACACGAATCTATATCATGTAACCAGGAAGTTGTAGACTTCTGCAAGGCGTACTTGGTTGTGAATAGAGAAGCTTTCTGTGATCCAAGACTTGAGGTCATCATCAACGACGCCAGGTTTGACTCTCAATTCTATGTTTAAGTTATTTTTATCATTATTGTAAGAAAAAAAATGCTACTTATATCATAATTAATTTCGTTTCTTCTCGATCGTTCTTACATGTTGTGAAATGTTGCAGAGCTGAGCTAGAAATTGGAAAGGAGTGCTATGATGTGATCATAGGAGACCTCGCAGACCCAATAGAGGGAGGCCCATGTTACAAACTTTACACCAAATCCTTCTATGAACACACCGTCAAGCCTAAACTCAATCGCGGTGGCATATTTGTCACTCAGGTATCGATTTGTCTCTGCTTATGGAAATGAGAGAGACGGAGGGGAAGAGGGAGAATAGAAGAAATAACCATTTATATCTCGTGAACTTTTCAGGCAGGGCCTGCTGGAATTTTCAGCCATACGGAAGTGTTCTCTTGTATCTGCAACACTTTAAAGCAGGTGTTCAAATGTAAGTAAAATGTTTGTACCTGCCAACTTTTTGTTTCTTTTTCATAAACCAAGAAAACTGAAACCAAATGGCCTGGCCAATTTTTTTTCCCTGTGTGCAGATGTGGTGCCTTATTCAGCTCATATCCCTTCCTTTGCTGATACTTGGGGATGGGTCATGGTATTATACCAAACACAGCTAGAACTGTTTTAAAAACAAATTCACCACTTTCCAGTCTTCTGAAATATTCCTGTAGTCATAGGCTGATCACTTGAATTAAATAGTATTAGCACTTACTTTAGTTCCCTGCAAATTTACCTGCTACAAACTTTTTTAGGCCTTTAATAATATCAGGATTACGCAATTTGTCTTTCCCATGATAGTTCAGTCACTGTTGTAATTATTGATTATTGGCAGGCTTCAGATTCTCCATTTACGCTGAGTGCCGATGAGTTAGACAGCAGAATCAAACAGAGAATTAAAGGGGAAAACAGATATCTTGATGGTAAAACATTTTCATCGGCCTCAACCTTAAGCAAAGCTGTTCGAAAATCGTAAGGCCCACATGTGTCATTCTGCTCCTCCTACCTTTTTCTTTTATAATTAAGCACTGACTAATTACATGGAGCATTAATTGTCGGCAGACTTGACAATGAAACTCATGTCTACACGGAGGGAACAGCCAGGTTCATTTATGGGCATGGCAGCGTTCAAAAACAGAATCAAGCATAATCAATAAGAAATGGATTGGAAGGAGCCCCAACCAAAAGCACAAAGTGAATTAAGAATGCAAGCGGCACATAATTTTGAAAACTTAACTCTTTTCTGGTTCATTATATGTTTTTGTCTTTTATCCACTAAATCGTGTATGTTATGTTTTTTTTTTTGTTTTTTTTTTTTTTACTTTTGCTTGTTTACTTACCTAATGGAATGATATAATCGTAATGGATGGATCTTTGCTCTTGTTTTCGTTTCAAATTGCTTTTCTAGTATATGCTTAGAACTGATTCCGACACAGAGAACTCAATTATTAGTATCCGTTTGTGGCTGCGACAGCTTTTAAAACAAACAATGTAATGGAAATTATCAACCATCGACTCAGCAAAATCAACAACAGTAAATATATGTTTGTCTACTCGGTATGATCCTTTTTAAACTACGATCAGAATGAAAAAATATATAAAAAAATAATGTTTCTTCATTATAATTATAATTATAATTATAATTATAATTATAATTTTAATCGTGACATTACCACATAGAAAAACATATTTAAATCAAATGAGATGTTCAAGTTGGATCATGAATGATAATGGATGTAGGTTGTAGACCGCTAAAAATGAGTTTTGAAATTTTATTTTATTTTAGTTATCAAAACATGAAAAAAAAATATTTCGAGATTGGAAATGAATTTGTTAATTGGGAGGATGATTTTACTATTGCTCTCATTAAAATTAAAGAAAAAAAATCGAGTTTGGGAACTTAGCAGTTGTTGTGGTTGACTTCTTAGATCTCACAAAAAAAAAATTACGGAAAAAATGATTCGTGCGGAAAATGTGTGCGCGCAGGATTCTCTTCTGATCTTTTTTATCTTTTGACGGAAGCGGAGCTCAGAAGTCCAAGACATGCGCTGGGGCAACGAGCTTGCCAGCTAGAGGTGGCGGAGCCTGTGATTCTCTTTTTATTGTATTTTATTATATATCTCTAACTTCATCACTATTTACGTAGCAGTATGCCAATTACAATAACAATACAGTAAAAATAAACTATAAAATTGTGCCTCCTCTCAAATGTAATAAGTTACTTAATTTCATTACCAAAATCTCGGGTTTCGTGACTGGAAACGTAGAAATAGTGTCGCAAGTACACCACCTATATATATACACAACATTTCATAAATTTTTAAAATATCTCATCATCAAATAAAACAAAACGAGAATTCATAATACTTGTTATATTACATAAAATTCAAATTTTTAAATAAAATAGTACAGTAATGGAGCATTCT
>Ga0325414_1006444_pt1 | contig 12444 bp, 11 predicted proteins | sample PopdelMetagenome_8_FD_206183 | JGI IMG/M metagenome (GOLD analysis project Ga0325414, IMG submission 206183) | Populus deltoides microbial communities from Bellville, Georgia, United States - Leaf-PdKOR-R3 | ecosystem: Host-associated > Plants > Phyllosphere > Phylloplane/Leaf | place: USA... | reverse complement strand
TTGTCCCAGTCCCAGTCGCAGTCCCAAGCAGTCATGATTAAAGCAGAAACAAAAGGCGCCCACTTACAAACAAATACAAATGCAACGCAATAATAATACCTCTTCTACACTTACATTCAAATTTATTTTTTTAACAACCCTCCTCTCTCTCTCTCTCCCCTTCCCCTCCTTTCTAAACTTATAGCAAGTAAGAGTAGGAGGAGGGTTCTCATTTCCCTTATTTTCAAACACCCATTTCAAAATAATAATAATAATAATAAAAGAAAACTCCTCTGTTTCTCAAGTCTCTCTCATCTCTCTCTCTTATTTAAATAGGGATGATGAACTTGGCGGATCCATCAATGGCGTTACTGGCGGCGAGTGGTGGCGACACCGTGAAGCTTTTCGATGTATCAGTGGAACCAGGAGATCCATGCACTTTGAGTTACACACCAACTCCGGGTTGCCTTGTTAACGCAGTCAAGTGGAATCACACTAGTGAGTCTTTCACTCACTCTCTATTCTCTTTATTTTCGTTTACCTCTTAATTTGCAAGAGCTTTTTTTTTCCTCCACGGTTGAATCTTCATTTCCTGGTTTTTGGATTAATTAGGGTTTTTTTGGCTGTTCGAGAAAAGAGAGAGAACATAAGTTTGATTTTCTTCTTCTTACATTTCACCTTTTCTTATTTATTAAATTAACAAATTAACTCTAGTCGAGGGAGGTTGTTGAATTATTGCGTAATTAAATAATATTCATGGTTTAGCACTGCAGTTTTTGGAAGCAGGGATTGATCTGAATTTGTGGGTTCTGTTTTTGCAGATTTAGTGGTGGCTAGTGCTGGAGAAGATAAGAAGATTTCATTGTGGAGGAAAAATGGGCAGAGCATGGGCACAATTCCAGTTTCTGGGACAGATAGTGGGGACAGCATTGAGGTAATTCTTTTCGAAATCCACTGCTTCATTAGTTTAGAAAGAAAAAATTGTTTGTGGTAGATTGGATGGATGGTGCTTAAAAACCATTTCTTGGGATACGAAAGTTGTTGGTTGAATTTGAATGTGTGAGTTACCAGAGGTGAGGTGTGGTATCAATATGCATTTGTGCTCTAGCTAAACGTGAGTTGCCACTCCATGCTACACAATGTTTAGTGCGTTCCTCCCCCAAATCATGCATTAGATACTTTGAAGGAAGTAAACTCTTGAATTGATGGAACAAAAATCTGAGAAAGTACCTTAATGTGTTTCTTTCTCTTAAAAAGTAATGAAGAAACAAAAAAAACTGTTCATTTCATAAGATAACTGTTGCGTGCTTCAAGCAACAAAGGTGTCAACCTGTTTAGGACTTAAATGGAGAAAAGGCATGCTCAGATCAACCAGAGAGGCAGGGTTTCCTTAAATTCCTTGATCTGTTGGATTCTGTAAAAAACAATCCTCCACAGGCTCCCTGCATCACATAATATGCGTGCTCTTTTGTGGTAAAGCCTCTTTTTATAGAATTCCTCTAGTGGAAAAATCATCATTACATTTTGAAACACCATGCATCCATTGTATCTAGTTTACTTGTTTACAAGGTTTGATCCACTGCAAGAAGTCATTGTTGGTTTTTTTTTTTAAATCTTTTTTGTAGGAATCAATATTGGCTATTAGCTTTAGTAATAAGGGATCTAGATATATATGCTCTGGAGGAAGTGGTCAAGTCGTAAGAATATGGGATCTGCAGAGGAAGCGCTGCATTAAATGGTTGAGGGGTCATACCAGTCCAATAACAGGTGCTATGTACAATTGCAAAGATGAGCACCTGGCTTCCATAAGTTTGAGCGGGGACCTTATTCTGCACAACCTTGCATCTGGTGCAAGGGCGACAGAACTCAAGGACCCAAATAAACAGGTTGTTTGCTCTTTCGCTCTCGATGCTCTCCTTCTGGTGTTTGTTATGTTTAATCTTTTTCCCTGCTAATTGTTCGTCTGGCGGAACTTAAGACCAGGTACTAAGGGTGCTTGATTATTCACGAGTTAGCCGACACCTTTTGGTGACCGCTGGCGATGATGGTTCTGTGCATTTGTGGGATACAACTGGTCGCAGCCCAAAGGTTTGTATGTATGAATATTGGTAGTTTAGGTTTTATAAATACCCTTGTGGTTGAATAAGTTTACGCTGCAGTGAAATTTTCATATCTAATGAAGTCACAGCATGTTTATGCTCCTTTTCTCGTTTACCAAGTTCTAACTAATTGCTTTTCTTTGATGATCTTAGCACATTGTGAAAGGTTTTTGGATAACCAATTTTTTTTTCACCATTTTTTTTAATTTTCTATTAATTGTTGCCCACATGCTTGTTTCCTGCAGTACTATGCTCTACTTTTTCAACATTTTGAATGATGTTTTTCACATGTAACTGATTGCATTTCTTTCTTTACAGGTTTCGTGGTCGAAGCAACATTCTGCACCAACTGCTGGTATTAGCTTCTCGCCATCAAATGACAAGGTCTTATATTTATTTTATTTTGTTGGATTGCTCATCCCCTTTCCCTTTTTCCCTACATAAAAGAAAGAAGACTAAATATTTTATATGCTTTTGAAAGTTATTTAAGGTCTGAAGTTTTGGTAAAATTAGCTAAGTATTCTTCAGTCTCAACTACCTTTTTCCTATTGCAGATAATAGCTAGTGTTGGACTGGATAAAAAGCTATACACTTATGACTCGGGGTCTAGAAGGCACACATCTCTCATTTCTTACGAGGCACCTTTTTCTTCACTGTCTTTTAGAGATGATGGTTGGGTTCTGGCTGCTGGAACCAGCAGTGGTAGGGTAGTGTTCTATGATGTTCGAGGAAAACCACAGCCTTTCACTGTACTTCGTGCTTATGGCAGTTCAGAGGTGGATTTTTGTTCCTGATACCCATGTTTAAATACTTACTACAGTCTCTCTGCAGTTTCTTATTAGTCTATAAACTGTTTTGTGTGAACACAATAGATATAGTGACACATTTTATTTGGGATCTCCTGTTTGAACTTGAAAACTTCCTTACCTTCTAAAATGCAGAAACTCATATCCCATAGCACAACATTGTATAGGAAGTTAACAGAGTAATGAATATTAGGCAGAAAGAGATGTAAACGGGATCCTATAACATTATTAGAGTTACATATATCAGAAGTTCACCCATGCCTGCACACATTCTTGACTTTAGTAACTGAACTTATTAAGATTGGACCTTTGCATTGGTCTTGATAATCTGTGAATCTGTTGTTCTTTGTGTGCCTATCTCCTCTTTCATGTTAGGATGACTTAATTAATGTGCCACTTAATGGATGACGTTTTTGAGAGAAATCAACTAGAATAGCATTACAACAGTGTGTGCGAGATTTAATTTGTCTGTTGGATAAAACAGTTAGGCTAAAAATGTGAATCGACAATAAAAAAATAGTTTCTGTTCAATATGGACTGTCGTAGATGTCTGCCTTTGGTATGCCATCTGAGAGCTTTGCCTAAACAGCGGTCCAGGTATTTGCAATCTCATCACTAATGTGAGCTCACAAATTAAGAAGTATAAATACCTTATTTCTGTAGTCTTACTTGATGTTAATTAAATTATATTTTTCATCAGGCTGTTACTGGTTTATGCTGGCAAAGATCAAAACCAGTTATTGTAAATGAGAGCAACTGCACTGCTGAGATAGCTCTTTTGGGAGGTGCTGTTGATGATTCCATTCTTATGCCAGATCCACTTCCTTCTGTAACATCATCTAGTGTTGCTCTATCCTCAGTGTCTGGCTCTGGTAATTCTGGTCGTTCAGGTCCTGCATTAGAATCGTCATCTCTTACAGCAACTGTTGGTGGACCTGCATCAACTATACCCAATCTGTCTTTAGCAGAGGAAACGCCACATCGAAGCCATCTTTGGCCTGGAACATTGACCAGATTAAATCCATCTCGTTCTAGTTACAATTTCAAGGATGAAATGGAGGTGTTCTCCCCACTAGTGGATGTTCAGCCTATCACGCCCTCACTTGATAAGTTTTGGACTGATCACGAGGGATTGAAAAAGGATAATCTGCCTGTTGATAAGAAGCCTTCATCATTGTTGTTTCCTTCATCTAGTAGGAGATTTCCTTTTGCAGAAGATGGGACCAATGATCATCCAATATTTGATTGGAAATCTAGTTCAACTTCAAGACAGGTCTGATAGTTGTTTATCCCAGATGATATTCGCAATATGCATATCTAATTCACAAATAAAAATGGGAAAGAGAAGATGTATGCAATGCATAAAAAAGTTATTATTTTGGGCATTGCTTGTATTTTACCTAATTTTGATGACCTTTTAATCTGATACGATTAGACTAGTCAGCCTATACTTCCATTATTTCACATATACTGGAAAATTTCATCATTTGTTCCTTCCATTATGCTGTATGTTGGAGCATCAATGAATTATTTCACCAAAATCAACTGCTCAACTATATTTTCCCCACTCAATGATGCTAAAGTAACTCAAGTCCCAGTATTAATAGAGATTTTTTGTGTTAAAGTCTTTTTGACTGTTGAACTTGGCTTTCCGTGTTCTCTCTCAGTCAAAATTGTTGTAACATGATTGTCAGTTGTTTTGTCAAAGTCATTTTCTGCATTTCCTGTATATGGTTGAACATAGTTGTGGTTTCCTAGTGAACTTGATTTTAGGTATTCAATATCTTCATAGATGTGCCATGATGTTTCTTGTCATTTTTGAGCAGGATGACACCCAGTCTTTCACATCACTAGGGGGTTCTACTCCTACTCCATCTTCCAAGAGTGAAGATTCCTCCATCACTCCTCCAGAAGCTTGGGGTGGTGAGAGGTTATCTGATAAAATTGCTCACCTACGCCAGCCACTCAATTTGCCACCACGTTTTGGGATGACTTCTGGGAGTTCAACATCAGGATCAATGTTCTCTAGTTTGCAAGATCTGCCCTCTTCAACGAGTCAGTCAAGTATGAGCTCATTGACTAGTTCCAGCCGTGGCTTTTCAAATCTGCGCGCCAGAGATGTATCTTTGACTCAGGAGACGTCAGTGGGGTTTCCAGAACACATTTCCTCTAGTTCCATGTTTCTGTCTTTAGGTGCAAAAGGCATCACAGGACCAGCTAACCTTGAAACATCAGGACCAGCATCATTAAACTTACCTCGCAGGTTTTCAACATATGCTGAGAGAATAAGCACTACTTCTTCCTTTAGTGATGGAACATCCCTCTCTGTGGGTTCACCAAAAACAAAGAAAACCGGAGTTGAAACTAGGGAAGAACTGTTGAATAGCCTGTTGTTGAGGTCTGATGCATTGGTTGTCACAGAACCAGGAATTGTTCCAGCAATGAATGTAAGAACACTAGATGGCTTTAATAAATGTTTGCCCGTGTTTGCTTCCAAGTATCTAGCTGTTTACTTTTGGAATCCCTAGGTAGCTTATCAGCATAGATGCCTTGAATATTGTCTTTTGAATTACAAGAATGGGCCACATGTTATGTCTGATGCAAATTTTTATACTTGAATGCAAAACAGTGAAGCACTGGTGATGCCGGAACATCATTGACATGTAATAGCTTTGTTTTCTTTTATCTGATTATCAAGGCTCATTAATTTGGCAATATTATGGCAGGGAGGAGCCACACAGCCGCACAAAGCTCTTCAGCCAGATACACAGCAGGGGAGTTCCTTCACTCTTCAACTCTTCCAGCGCACTCTTGAAGAAACTCTTGATTCATTTCAGAAATCCATACATGAAGATATGAGGAACCTTCATATAGAAATTCTTAGACAATTTCATATGCAGGAGGTACATTTGTAGTATTTATATTGTTTCTTTTCCCCTTTTGTTGTTATTTATTTGTGGAATTAATTTTGTGTAATCATTGAACAGATGGAATTTTCTGGTGTGATGAGCTCCATCCTGGAAAACCAAGCTGAGCTGATGAAAGAAATCAAGACCCTTAGGAAAGAAAACCAAGAACTCCGCCAATTGCTTTGAACTCTGGTGAAGATGAGATTGCGATTCATGACTGTTTGTTGAAGGGTTCTGGGACCTGTTTGTATTTCCACACTTTGCACTTCATTTGTGGCTTGTTTTATACGGAACTACGATTGCTTCCCTCAGCAATAGCGGCGATTAAAAGAAGGGAAAAGGAGTAAAGAAACAGAGAAAAATGCGAGCGCGTCATTACAGGTAGGGTTCTTGCCTCCAAAACATGTACATAAAATATTCTTTCAGCTAATGAAGTGAAGCTTTTTAGTGGATTTCCGCAACCTGGTTTACTCGGCTTTGAGTCTTACTGTTACCACGGAAAGAAAACGAATCTCTTATTACTCTTATGCCTAAGAGCACCGCCAAATGTCTATTACTCTGATAAAAGAGAAGGATCCCCCACCATTTCATTATTGCTTCTGCTTCATGGTTGATGAAATGAAATGGAGGGAAAGTGCCAAAAATCTTGCGCACCTATACCCCGTCTATAACTCAAATTCTGTTTCTGTAAAAACAAGAGTTTTAGTTCTTGGAGAGATGCGATAGATTTCAGCCCTTCAGAATCATCTTCAATTTCCACAAACTACATCTGTTTCAAGTCGTGATACAAGGCATTGCACCATTCTCTGCTCGCTGTAATTCCAGTTGCCATGGCCATTCAAGGTGGCGACTTCAAGTTGACGAAACCCATGGGTAGTGCATGCCATTTCAAATCCGTTGCATGAGCCCAAGTCAATCGTCGGAAAACCTCAACTTTGGCAGTTTCCGTGGAATAGACATTGGATCTTGATCTAATCGGAATGTGTCAAACTTAACCTGGCAGGGCTTGTTGGTTTCTATAGCGGTAGCAAAATGTAATTTTTAAGTTTTTTTTTTAAATAATTTTTTAATAATTTTTTTATCCTTATATTTTCATTATTTTACGCTTGATTGATTTATCATCATTTCTTTTTCTATCTTCATTTTTTTAATGTTTTTTTTTATTTTATATATTTTTTTTAAAAAAATATATTAGTTTTTACTTTGAATATTTATCACTTTACTATTTATATTATTTTTTTTATTCTTATTGTTATTCTTTTATAATTTTTTTTTAAATTTCTTTCTTTACACTAATTTTTTTGAAAAATATTATACAACAAGAAGGAAAATGGTGTTTCATTATAACAATTTTTTTATGTTAAAAATTAGTTTAAGATTTTACATTTTCTTATTAGCACATGATTTTTATTATAGTTTATTATATGTAATTATTGACTTTTTAATTCATGGTTAAATTTTTTACTTAAAAGTTAAAAAACACGTTAATAACACATGCATATTAATTCTTTTATGTTAAAAAAAAATTAGTTGACTTGTAATAAGACGAGTTGAATAAACGTGTTAACACTTTATTTTTGTATTTATTAACATAAATAATTCTTGGTGTATTTAATTAAATGCATGCATAGATTTTCTGGTTTATAATTATATTTTTAAAAAAACATATTTAAAAAATTTATATATTTTTTTTTATAAAAAAAAATTATCCGACCCACAAGAAAACATGTTTCAAATAACCATAATCTCTAATTTGGATAGGAAATGACAACGAGAAAGTGGTTAATTCCAAATTTGGAAATGAATTTATCTTTGCGCATGCATCTTCAAGGAATGCAGACGGCCTAATCCAAAAATAGGAGACTTCAAAACCAGTTAAGCTAAATATTAAAAATAAAATAAAAAATACACGAGTCATTAGATTTATTAAAACTACCTGTATGCTTTGCGTTGCCGAAATGCATTTTGGTTATTCAATTATTTATATAAATTAATTATTTAGTAATTTGACTATATTATCATTTGTCGCTATAATTATGTATATTTGAGTAGAAATATTAATTGTACCTAAAAAAAAGGTAAACCTGCAATATGATTATACACTTTCTTGGCAGGGTACGTAGTAGCTAAATACCAACTGAGCTATCAGATCCCTTGTAAAATTCTCCAAGCTGATAATATGCTCTTCTTCATCATGTGGATATAACCTTCTCAACCACATGTCTGCAAACTAGCAGGGTGATCATGGAGGTAGACCTGTTGACAGATCTGAGTTCGAACGAGTTCGATCTGGTTCCCAATTTCATGCAGATGAGGAGACTTAGTGTCACGGAGGTAAATCTTTTGACAAGTCCACATTCGCAACTTGATGAACGAACATGTGTGCATCATCAAAAGCAACAGCCCCAGCCATTCCTCTTCAGCTGCGAGTGAGAAGCAGCAGCACGTGTAAAATTATCTCTGGAAAAACATTTTTAGCTTTTCAAAACCCCCCCCCCCCCAAAAAAAAAATAAAAAAATCTAGTCTGATTTTCAGAATGTCATGAAAAGTACATTGATTTTCCTAGAGAGTAGCTGGTAATCATTTCTAGCAATATCTGAAGTTTCTTTGACTGCAATAACAACGAAATTCCTGATGATTCATTTGCAAACTTTCAATAACAACGCATGATGTATCCCCAAATTCCAAGCAAGCTGCATTGAATTGCCAACATCTTCAACGGAGCTGTTCAAATTAATCCTAGAGAAGTTGATGGGATGGTAGTATCTAACTCGTTCATCCAGCATCAGTACCAGCACCTTTAAGCGTAAATTCTTGCAACTAGGGACCTTCAGCTTCGTCCCGTCCCTCACTTTTTGACTAATCTCAACACATCACCCACAAGATGCAATGAACCGGTTACAAGGACCTGATGCATTGCGGAAGAAAAGTTTAAATAACAGTTCAAATGCTATATGAGCAAATATATGCATCATACATATGAATCTTTTATTAGAATTGCATGGCTACAAATGAAACACTGTCGCTGTCTAAAATTTCAGGAAAGTTTGAGTTGATGCTTTCCTGTTGACAAGTGGCAACGTCATTTACATAAAGCTATTACTTGTAATGTCTGATTATGGTTTTCCAGCAAGTCATGCTGTGAATCTGAGCTTTTTGCAATAAGAAATGTGTATATCTCTATTGTTCTCCTATGCTAGTTGGAAAAACTTGTACAAAACAAACTTTCCAAGGCAAAAGAAATAGTGGAGTATTGATTATCCATCAGAATTTTGTGGCAAAAAATACAGTCAATGGAACAAAATTCTTATAAGATACATTTATTCTTATTGCATCTGAATAATTTTAAAGTAACAGAAAGCTATGGAATCGCAACCCACAACAGAAATGAAATGATAAATTTCACGATTTCATTTTGCAATGTGAGCATCCTGCCTGGGCCATATTATTAAGTAGAATAAACACACATGCAGTTTGTAAATTATTGAACAAAATATATTTTTCAAATCAGTATTACCTGGTAGTGAACAGATCGATTCCGTTGGACGCTTTCCCTAAGCCATTTAATAGCCAATGGGAGAGAAGGAAAGACTGCACTATTTTCACAAGTCCTACCACTCATTTTGGCATCCTCTTTACCTTCTTCACAAGCAGCAACCGCATGCTTAACCTCCCCTCCTGATAAGTCAAAAGGCCATTCACATAAAACCCAACGTCAACAGAAGAGCTGTGTTAGATGACCTCACAGTTTCTAGTATGTATAACAACGGCAAACGTTATTTTTAAACATTTAATTAATGGTACAACAACAGAAAATTTAGAAAGAGTACAAAACAAAGAAAAAAAAGAAGGGAACTGTGAAAAATAAGTTCGTCCAATGAAATTTACGTTTATTTTTCTAAATACAAAAGCTAAAGCAAATACAACAATCAACTCAATATTTCTCTGATATAAGAAATATATATATGCATGTAACTGGTACCTTTATCGCTCTGTATGAGATTCTCCCATACTCTTTGAAGAGAAAACTGCCATGATAAATTAACTTGAGAATCAGTTGGTGGTAATGCATGAGATCCAACCTTGCAATACACGGATGTGTTTGGAACAAAGAGCGCCTTCTTGAAGTAGACACCTAAAATACCGAACTAATGTTGGTAAGCAAAAGTTTCTTGACAAGACCATTAACATCAAATGAACAATATATTCCCTCATAACTCCTGATTTTTAGTCTTTCATTTCTCAAAAATATGGATGGCGTAATGAATTTAATATAATCAAGGAAAATTCACAAACAGTTTGAGTTTAATGTCATTCAACTCTCTCGTATACTTTATTAAGTGGTAGCTATGTTTTAGAAAAGGTGGTGAGGTTCTATCTAAATATGTTCCTGCTAAATCATTTACCATGACTCGCACATGCTTTCATGAGAGGAGGAAGAAGCAGCTGAGGATCTCGCACTGACATGCAATTGAACAGCAATATCTGTAAGATGCACACAAAACTTTTAGCTCAACATTGCCCTATTGTAACTCACGTGTCTCTCAAGTACTGATACCAAAATTTTATCCATAGGCACACATGTAAGCTCATGACAGTTTTGTTAAACACTTCTTCAATGAATTGGGTTATCATGATACTCTAATTGTAATGGACTTCTGAATCCCTTTTTCAAAAGTTGGACATAAAAATAAAAATGATAGAAGCAATCTTGCACCGGACAACAGATGTATTATAATGGAAAGGAGCGAGCTTCAACTCATCCAGAATATTATTAGCCACATCTTTTCCATATGAGCAGCCAGCCTATGGTCCTTTGAAAACCAAGCACATCATTGCAGCGAAACAACTCACTTATACAGCTCTTATATTGATTCTTCCTTTTGGAGGCACTTTGCCTCGGTATGCAACTGGAATTTGTTGCAAGAATGACCATGATTTGTGCTTTGCATACCACTTCAGCAATTGCTGAAACTTCTTACTTTCCAGATTGTACTAACAGCGTATATTTTGCAGTTACTTTACCCATTTGACAACACCAATTCTAGGAAGCAGACTTGACCTCAAACAAAACCCTTTCTAAGTTGGCTTCTTATGAACCTATCTAATTGTAACTTCCAGCTTTGCATCTTAATTTTTTGTAAATCTAAAAAATAATGACAAGTTTTTAAGCTCTATTCTTACCTGCATGGAACTCTTTCCATATCTCCCATCATGATGCTCCTGTACCAATTCAATAGTGGATTCAGAATTGTTCTGTGGGGGATAATTAAAGGTTCTTTTCTGGCTGTCTTCTTTTATGGCAAGAGAAAACCATCTTGCACACATCTCCATGCTTTCAGGACTATGGGCTCCATCCAAATAAAACACAAGATCTCCATAACTCTCGGTATTAATGTATTGATCAGTGACAATTTGAGCCCTCCCTTGCAAACTGGCTGTTGTTAGCCCCTTAATAAACTGCTCGGGAAGTGAGCTCTGTTCCATGTAAATAAATTCAGAAAATAGCAGTGAAGACCTAAAAGAGGTTGCACAGGAAAACTCTCATGTATCAAACTTACAGCCTGTTCCATGTGGGTAAATTCGTGATGCCCAGTCCTTTGAAGCCAAGTAAAAGACAATGCAATGGCAAGACCAGCATTTAAATACTGGTGCTCACCTTCAAGCCTAAGTTTTAAACCATTCAGCAATTTGGCATCCAATGGCTCCGCCACTTGAAGGTGTACCTGCAATTAGAATACTTATATCAGCCATTAGTTCTTCAATTAGGGAACAACAAGATTTGATATGATACAATGGATTTCCTCAATATGCTATATCCCAGAACAAGTGCTTGTCAAATCAAATGAAAGGGAAATCTGCTGTTGCAAACCTAGCCTCAAATTCTCATCCATGAATTGTAAATTTAGCAACTCCTAACTAACTTAGCCAAAGAACTTATGGTTGCGCAATTATTAAATCTATGGTTTGAGCTGGAAAGCTGGCTGGCCGGTATAGGTTTAGCACTTCAATAGGATTGCTTAAAAAATACGGGAACCACATCTAAGCACCAATATCATCTTATATAGCATGCACCTGCTTCACACAAGACTCGATTTAGGATGGGTAGAGCATCGAGTTGACTTCCACATCACCACTCAGTATCCTATAATTTGGAGCCAGCATCCGACGCAAGCATTTTCCAGTAAAGTGGAAAATAGAACTCCCTAGTTCTTGAACTATATGCAACTTACATTTAACTCAGAAGCCTTCTCTTCAAGAACATGCATTGCTTCATCAGGTTGAGGCACAGTGAAGGCTGGAATTCCATCCTGTATTGGAAAAGGAAAACTTGATCATGAAAAAATAAAATAAAATTGAGACTCCTATTGGGTTAAAGTTCAGAAGCAAATGCACAAGCAAGCGTCTGATGGGAATAGTTCAGAAGGACACCTTAAAGATACCAGCCTTCTCCCCAGCAATTTGTGCTAGAGTATTTCCTAATCAAAGCATCCAGCAAAGAGAATAGATGAACTTAGCAAATGAAAATATGGTGGAACACTTCCAAGACTTAAAACATCACATGTTTTCCTTTGTGCAGGCAATAGCAGATGCCAGTATGAGGTCTAGTCTCAAAAAATTCAGTTGTTATGTAGATATGAACTATAATG
>Ga0325414_1006441_pt1 | contig 12447 bp, 9 predicted proteins | sample PopdelMetagenome_8_FD_206183 | JGI IMG/M metagenome (GOLD analysis project Ga0325414, IMG submission 206183) | Populus deltoides microbial communities from Bellville, Georgia, United States - Leaf-PdKOR-R3 | ecosystem: Host-associated > Plants > Phyllosphere > Phylloplane/Leaf | place: USA... | reverse complement strand
TAATGGTTAAGATCAAGTAGCATGACACTCGGAATCAGAAATCCGTCACCTAGCCTGCCGTGACACCCTTAAGAGTTACAGATGCAAGTCCCATGCACACAAATGAAGACATCCACAGAACAGAGCTATGGAGTTGCAGGCTACAAGGTAAGGGGTTAAAGTGAAGCATAACATGAGAAAATTATCAGCATCTTGACGCAAGCGTTCATCCCATTATTTTTTCTTCCAAAGGAGGGCCCAAAAAAACTAAAACATCACAATCGGCTGATAGGTACACCCATGCCCAGCCATCCCTACGACTACGACAATGTCTCTTCTCTAGCACGAGCTGGAAACTTGTAGGCCTCTTTCAAAATAAATCAAAGATGATTTCACTACTTGACGGTGAGATAATGCTATTTGAAAGTCTAATATATTTTTAAAATTGTTTTTTATTTAAAAATATATTAAAATAATTAAAAAGATTAATTACTGTTAGGAATACTGAAAAAATATTAATTTAAAACAAAAATAATTTTCAAATTTTAATAAAAAATAAATTAAAACTCAAAGCCAAATATAAAAAAAAAAAATACGAAAGCATGTCCCTTTCTTTGGGAAATGTGAACAAGAAACAATAATAAATAATGAGGGTCCGACCACGTTGGTCCAGCGGGAAGATAGAAAATGGAGTCGATGATTACTTGATTAATAACATTTTATTTTGAAAGATCAACATTTATACACAGCTATTCCATAAAGAATACAAAAAATAATGCTGGTGATATCGTACCAATGGGAAGGATCTGATTACAGTACTTCTTCCTCCTCTTGAGTATACAACAAAGCATTCTCATTCTCGATAGGCAGCGAAGGTGGTGTCCCTGGGGGGATGCAAGCAGCACCATTCTCACCAGCACATATGCACAGAGCCTCTGCATCTCTAAGAATTGAATCAAGGTCGATATGGCCACTCAGCTCATTGGTGAATTTCAAGAGGGTGTCGAAGTCCATGTGCTCCCCCATAATCTTGTTGCGGTACCGCTTCAAGATCGCAACACATACATACAGATGCAGGTGCTCAGACAAATAATGGGTCCACAACACCTCCCACAATCGCATTGTTTTCTTGTATTCAAATTCCCTGAGGATTTGGCAAATCATAGTGAGAAAAATAAAGAGATGATAACACCTCCTTTCCTTTCTCCTCCAGCAGCAAGAGAGCATAGCTTTTACATTTTGATACTAAGGGTATGAAAACATCACTGAATTTAGTAACAACTTGGACCACGGTGATGTTTGAGATGTTTTTCCCCCTTGTCGCAAAACTGGTTTTATATTAGTCACACAAAAGAATGCACCTCTAGTGTATTGTCCAGCATTCTTTTATATTATGTATCAATCTTCTCAATTAAGGAGAGGTCTCAGATGCCTACGGGGAAAAACATCTCAAACATCACCTGCTGGAATTTATTTGAAGGTAGATAGATACATTCAAGTTGTATTGAAAACTAGTAAAGTATATTCCATTCATCACTAGGGTGTGTTTTGGAACGCGGTGCAAACTACATTCTCAAAGATTTTGATTGTTTTTTTTTGTTTTCAGATGATGTACTGATATCAAAAAATATTTTTTAAAAAATAAAAAAACTTCATTTTGATACATTTCTAAGCAAAAAGCACTTTGAACCACCATCACTGCCACAATCTCAAGTAGGCCCTAACTCAAGCCCTCACCAGCAGCATTCGAGTTTTTTCGACTCAATGATCTCAGAATGCATGCAAGTATCTTCTTCTTGGTGAAACAAAAAAGAGACTAGCTACTATAATCATTTTAAATTGAAGCTAAATTGAACTAGTTGAAAATCCAAAACTGGTATCAGCATCAAATATATTTTTAACTTGTATATGAGCGAAATATTCTGTTTTATATCCCCTATGCTATGCTTGTAATTGCAAGAAAAACAAGATGCATTGAAAGGGTATGCCAGCAGCTTCATTAAAAAGACATCCATCAATCCTAAGAGCGGGAAAAAGAGGAACAAATAATCCACAAATCTGACCTTTTAAATTGTATTAGAACCCAGCGGAAACAAAAGAAGTAATTCAAGCAATCATTCTGCTTGAAATAGTTATGTAATGGGCTATCAAGCAACTCCACCAGCTGCCACAAAAATAGCAGAAGTTAGTTCAACTAGTAACTGTGGCCCATCAGAACAATTTACTGAAAATCCAGCTACCACCTAACCTTCATCCACAGTTGTAACATCCCAACATAATGATCATTTAGCCTTCACAATTTGATATCCATTTTACAGTGACAACACAAGCAGAAGATCATCATAATTAATTAAGCCAAAAGGGCCTTGATTTTCACTAAGAAAGAAAACAGAATCTAAATTTACGATGGCTATAATCCAAGAGATAAATAGTAAAAAAAACAAAATCGAATTTCAGGGAAAAAAAGAGAAAGAAAATACTTGTAGGGAGGGGGGAGACCTTAGATAATGCAAAAAGCTGAGAGTGCATGCCATTTTGGTCACGATTAAAATTGGGTCCAAGACGTGCCATCAGTGCCACAAAACACCAAAATGCTTCTGATTCGTCCTCCATCACAAATAAAATTGGGGATAGTAAATCGCTCATACCCTGAGAAAAAAAAAAGGACAGACATGAATATTCAGCATCCCCAATACACCAATTTCTCAAGCATGAGGGGAAAAAGGCCTTGAATGTAATCACTAAACATTTTTTGCCCAAAAGGAAGAGGTAATCTTTTACCCACTCTAATGTTTTCTGAACCTGGATGAGAGCATAGGAAACTACACTAAGATAAACTGCAACTAAGAATTAATAGACTTATCCTTGATGAAACCATTTTGTTTATTTACAGTATACATATCAGGATGAGAATAGAAAACATGGAGTTCGATATAAAGTGCATGAAAAAGCACAGAAACAGAAGTAACATGAAAAAAGAAGCATAGAAACAGGAGTATAGGTAGAAAGGAATAACAAGATCAAGCAACACTGCTAAGCACCAAAAGTTGCAAATTGCAAAAAGTACCAATCTCCTTGAATGCAATTAATGACATGTATTATGGTACTTCCAAATTTACTTTAATGCAATATAAAAACAACCACCAAATACAAAATAATGACTCCATAAATGTCACAAAGGATAACAAACAGCATCTCCTTCAACAAATAATTGCACAAATTAAGTTATTACCTGGCAGTAACCAAGATCAAAGTTATAAAAGGAATATGTCAAAAGAATATCACGTAAGATATTCACATTTGCATTATCATCCCCCTCATAGAAAGACAACGTTCTATCAGTCCTCACCTTGAACACATAACAGAACAACCATTAAAATTAACTTAAATTATCTTTTTATTTTATGTAGTAAAATCAATAATTTAAATCTCGAAAAACAGCTATGGTAGTTTCATGCATACCACATCTTTGTCTATACGGCCCTTCCTTTCCCTAAATTTTGTAAATCTCTTTGCCTGTTCAGTAGAGATACTCTGCAAGGCCAAAAGAAAAGGTACGTATTACAGCTCAAAGGAAACTTCTTAAAAATAGATTAGAAGAATTGCAACGACCCTAACTGTTAGAGATGCATGAAAGAACCAGCTGTTCTGACACATACCAGAGAGACCAAAACATAGTATCATAGTTAAGGTTAAACCTAACTTTAAAAATGAAACTTCATCTTTTCCTGAATAGAACAAATAAAAGCATGTATTTTTTGTGGAAAAAAAAAGTCATCAATCAGATTAGAAAGTAGTATTGCACTTGTCCTGACAAACAAAACTAATTTCCAACCATCCAATGACAATACAGGTAATTAGGATAATAAACTGACAAACAACAAAATATCATCTATCTGAACATAAAAATTGAAAGCCTAGATATGGTACAACATAACTTCCACCAAGCCCAAGAAATTTTAGCCTAAAAAAAAGAAGGAAAATCCATGTAGCTAATTCCAACTAGTTTGGGACTGGGTCTTAAAGCCTCTCTGGCTCCATTGCACTTGAAAGCAAAGCACTCCTTTTAGCTGATTATGATAGAAGGAAAGCTGAGCCAAAAGCCTGACAAACACATGGTTTATTTGAGTGTACTGTGCACCCAATCTGCAAAGGTTTTTCATAATCAACAAAAGAAACAAAATTGCTCTTCTTGTTGTACCTTTTATTTAGCTGATTATTATAAATAGGAATTTAGACAACATGAAAGCAAATCACTCTTTCCCTTTCTACAACAATGCATTAACAATCATTAAACCTAATAGTATCCTACAAGCCCAAGCAAGTGAAATGCCGGCAACAAAATAGCATGTTTCATGAATCAGTTGAAGTAGAAATGAAAAGAAAAATAAGAGCATAGAAAACAACAGGTGAAGACTTCAGCTTTAATATATGAAAAAGTGAGAATTGCAACAAACCTGCCATTGTTGTTTTACTGTCTCATACTCTGACTTTTTGGTTGACTTGAGGTATTCCCTCTCAGCATATGTTGAATCATAAGCATGATATCCCAACAGAAGTGGCCAGACCTGTATTCATTATTGTTAATCCTAAGAAGATTAACATATTAAGCCAAAAAGTCTCAGCAAACAGTTGTTTGCTGAGAGCAAAGAACAAACCTCTTTGCATGTTGAGTGCTCAACTCCCCCATAGAATATTCTCTTTTTTAAGGCTTTTGAATCAATGATTCGCCCTTCAGAATCCAAGAAAATTTCCCACTGAAAACACAAAGAACTTTTGAGAGAAAAAAAATAGTGGCATGTACATTCAGAGTCTTGAGTAAAAAATCAGGGTTAAGGGCCACAGGTACGATAAAATTCATCTTCAATGAGAAGCTACAGCATATGAAATGGACAAACCATGACAGTGGTTTCTCATGGTGGGATTTGAAACCCTTGAACTCACTGAGTTTGGCACATGAGCTTCTAAAAATTAAGATTGAGAAATCGCAGTAAATGTCAAATCAGAGTTGTACAAATCACAGGCATCCAAAGACTATCATGGTTTACAGATAAAAGAGCAGTTGGGTCAATGCAAGGATGTGACTGAGACCAAAATAAAAGGCTACGGCAAGAAAAACAAACATTTAAGAGTACTGAAAAAGAGACATTCATATTGACAGATCTATCATAAAGGCGATAGAGAATTTATCTTCAGGCAAAAAAGCTTTACCTCTTCAGACCCCAAGGGAGGCTGTCTTGGTTTTCCCCATACAAGTGTCATTTTATTGAACTGCCACAAAGAGGTGAGGAAAATATTAAATCCCACTTCTATAAAGAAGAATGATTGTATTTATTGATCAACGCAAATAGGAAAAAAGACATTCCATGAAACATGGTTTAGATCATCCCAAGGAAAGTCATTATTATCTTAAATTTCTTAATATTAATGAATCAAGCAGTCAGCAATTACAAGTGCTTTTCTTCTGTGGCATTTTGATATTCTAATGGAAGCAATGGAATTACATGAAGGAAAAGCTACATACCACTAAGTATGTGGAGATCTACAATCTAACTTTCTAAAAGCAAGTCAAGAACATGAAAAGTATATGTAATGCATAATGGCATCCGTGTTTTGGTCCTTGAGTTGGATCACAATATGAAATATGAGGTGCTACTATGGCAAAACCCTTAAATACAAGACTCATGCTTAGGGCTCCTACTTTAACAACCAACAGATCATGGTGCTATTGAGAGGAAAAGTTCGCCAACTTCTCGAGAAGAATTACACCAACAGAACTTTTCCTCAAATGTAAGAAGACCCATTCCTTATGCCACCAGAACTTTCTTCTCAGGAACATTAAAAAAGCTTAACAAAATTTTGGCTATGGTGCTATTGAGAGGAAAAGTTCTGTTGGTTGTTGAAGTCTTCCTTCTCGCAACATAAACATGTAAAAAAATAAATCAAAAGCGGTGTCTGGGCTCCCAAAAAAATTTTGTTTTTACCACATTCAAAATAAATGCTTTGATACATTTTATTAAATACATAAAAAATACCAACCATTTCCAACAAGTTCCCATTGGTAAAACCCATTTCCAATAGCTTGATTCTTAGTAACAACATATTCATACCTTTGGTAAATGGTGGATTTAAATTACTATCCATGCTATTGCTAAGGACTTAATGGTAAACTTGCAGGCCAAAGCTAGTCTTTGTGAACCGGGTACTGCACCAGTCAGCCATGCCCTCTTTTAAAAAACAATACATTACCAACAGAAAGAATTGGTTGCCCCATTCTGTTCACCAGCTAACAAAATCAGTATTGCCCTATAATGAATTTCCTCAGCACAAGAAGAAAAACCAAAACAAGGAAAGAAATTTGATACATCAAATTCAGAAGTTGCAAGTAAACTCTGTATGATATGATTCAAACAGAAGTAAGAAGAACAAAATGTTCAGCAACATCACTGTCGAAAACCTATATGCAAAGGCCCCACAATGGCGTAAATTAATGCAATTTGCAGATATAGTACCAAATACTATGCCAATACCAGTTTCAGGTGCATATGCAAACCTAATGATGATGTGCACATTAAGGGTTATGTGTAATCTGAGAAGTGTGTGTCTTATAAAGAGTACACGTCAAATGTAATAAAAAATATGTCACCTTTTAGGAGCATGACACAAGAAGACCAATAATTTAATTAAACTCCAGAGGGTCCCAAAATATTAATAAATTCAAATTGCTCAAGTAGAGAAAAGGGTACCTCCAGAGGATCTGAGGGAACAGGATCTTCCTCAAGAGCTACCTTTGCATCCATTGATGCCTCATGGGGGATATCACAGGGGGAGTGGCTCGAACTTTTCCTCTCGATAGCACCATAGCCATTGCTATTACTTTCACGAAACAGTTGTGAACTTGTATCCCGAGCAAATTTAGTCACAAGAGAAAATTTTTCCAGTACTTGGATTGTTAGATCTCGAGCAGGATCGTGACTCTTGTGCTTCTGCCTCCCGTGGTTTTGAGAAGGCCTAGGAATGTCTTCATGGATGCTGCCATCAATCCTCCCTTGGAGTTTATAAGATGAATATTCACCACCATCTGAAACAGATGCAGATGGCCTACTTGCAATAGAAACAGGCAACTCTAAAGAGGACAAAGTTCTCTGCAAAACCCAGTTAAAAATCATCAAAAGAAAGAAAGAAAGAACAGAGGCTAAATGAAACGTAATAACATGTCTACCAAATATATCAGGATTTTGAATATCTAGATTAATTCAGGGGATACACCCTAAAACATAACAGAAATGATTGAGATGGCACTACCTAGTAGAAATCAATGTCTATGCAAACCAACCTTTAAAAGCAATATTTGCAATTAAAGACAGGCAGTTTCTGATTACCAGTTATCTAAAAAGAGAACAAAGGAATGTTCATCCGCACCTGAAAGGGATTTTGAAAATCATTCACCAGGAATACATTTGCATCTTCTAATGACCTGGAAATTTAATGGACAGCAACAAGATTACTAGAAATGGCATCTCTGATGATAAATAAGATCAGATAGATGTAAGAGTAAACAAGTTTAAGGACCTCGTAAACAAATCAATCTTACAACTGAAAAGATATCCTGAAATGCACAAACAAAACAAGCAAATAAGATTAAAAAAAAAGATCGGGCCTTTCTGGGAGAAGGCACTTCTGTTCTAATCATCTTTTTTTTTCCGCTTAATTCTTTTGAAGGATGTCTGGTCTCCAAGGTGTAAGTAGGTTCCCGTCCACCATAAAAAATGTGTACACTTAATCTAAAAGAATGTGTCAAGCATAACTTAACATCACAGCTCATATAAGGTTTCATGCTTGACATGAACACAATATGATGCCACACTCATCTTAAACAACATTCCTCCATTATTTAAGTTGATAGGAGAAAAAAATTAAGCAAAGGGGCAACACAGAAGCATATGGGAAATATGTGGAGAGCTAAACAAGGCAAAAGAATAGGAGCAACAATGAGAAGAACAATTGCAAAAAACCCAGCTCCTAAATGTAAGAGTGCTCATAAAGCCCTAGAAGAAAGACAGAAAAATGGCAAAACAAAGAAATCATCCATTAGATAGGTGAGGAAGACAGTTCCTTCACTTCAACCTTTGTACTAGAACTTTTAAACCACAAAAGTATTACCATTTCTTTCATATCAGAAACTCTACACAAGACATGACATGTCAAACTTCATGCTGCTACCCTTTTCCTATGCTTTTTAAACTTCCCTTTCCAGACAACAATGTTTGCAGAAGGAACCTACAAGTTATTGAAAAACTGGTAGTTTCATTTATTTCTTTCTTTTTTGTTCTGTCAGAAACAGCCTTAAGAGAAAGAGAACCAACAACCCCCCGTCCAACCCATTTCTACAAGGAGAGAAGATTCCATAAGGCCAAAATGTGCTTTGGCTATAGCCCAAGCAAGGCCAGCCCGGCTTTGGTCCTTATACCTTACAAAGCAAGGAACTCATTTAATCCCAGTAAAGTTTCAAAGATAACCTTGAAGCAGTTTCTCACCACATAGCACCAATAGATTAGAAAACAAGGCATCCAAGAATAAACAATGAAAAAAATCAGTCAATTCTATTTATGAAATGCGCTCCATGCATAGCACAATACTAGCCAATGTACATGTGATATGTTGCGGGTAGGATTACAAGTTAATTTTGAAAAAAAAAAATAGATGCCATCATTATAGATGAGTTTTTTTCATGTCATTAAATTTGTTAAAAGAGGAATGGAAAGATGATTTGTGTGTGTAATACAACGAATGAAAAAACATATTAACTGATAAATCAGAAGAAAAAAATTGTTAGCGCCGATTAAAGACTAAAGTGGGAAGAGAATTTTTCCATAAATGCAAATATTTTACCTCAACTGCCCATTTTATATTATACATTTTTTTAAATATCTTAGAGATTTACTATGGTTGTTAACACCATATAATTTTTATTTTTATAAATGCATAATACATGTACAACTGATTGATTTTAAAATCTAAGAAAATAATTAAAAATAAATGACAATAATCTATTAGAGGTATTGGAGGTTTTAAGAAATCAAATAAACCAGCCAAAATATTTATTATTTTAAAAATAGTTAATTTGGTCAATTTTTTAAAAAATGACATAGGATATTTATTAAAACAATTGAAAACAAAAGTCAGGGCTACTGGGGATGGAAGATGAGCCCGCATGCTAACCTAAAAGGCAAAAGCTCAGGCTCGCACTCTTGGTTTCCCTTTCAAAAAAATAAAACAAGCGGATGATAATTGTTTTTTTTTCTGAATTGAGCGGACGACACATCGTTGTCTAGGCAAATGACATGTTGTTCACTGTTACCTTCTCCGATCATTGAAAATCAAGAATTAGGTTTTGTTTTGTTTTAAAAAAAGGTTATTGTTCTTTTTTTTTTCAAATTGTGCAGACCACAAGTCTTCTGCCTAGGCAAACTACATGTCATCCACTGTTACCTTCTCTGATCACCAAAAATCAGGAATTGGGTTTTTAGACCCCAAAAACTCAATTTTCAATTTGTTTTAACCTGAAAGCACCTAAAAAACATCAAAGAAAACTCAATAAACCCATTTTCAACCCCAATCACTCTAAAAACCGAATTTAAAAAACTTTCCAATCTACTTTTTCCAGCATGTTCAGAAGGTAACACCACCATCATCGAACTCCCTTTCCAAGACGAACCCTTTAACATAAAGATCAACCTTTTTTGTTATCGGAATGTGGCCAACCGAACCCTTTCTCTCCTCTCTCTCTCTTTACAACGACTTTCTCTCGCCTCTCCCAAGATCCAAGGAATGAAAAATTAAAAAAATAAATTTTAGCAAAGACCAAATATAAAAAATAAAAAATTGAAGGATGAAAGTGTAGTTTGGCGCACCTTTTGAAAAATAAAGATGGGAAAAGAGTTGTTATTTTTTTTGTTAATGTTAATTTTGATCTTTGTTTCTTTAATTGTTTTATTTACAATAACTAAAATTCCCATCCTATAAATTTGACCTCTCATTTAATACTGGAACATTATTTGACACCTTGGACATGTGATAGCATTGCAATCTGAAGGAAATAAAAAAACATGGGGCAGGACAACATAACTTTTAAGGACAATTTGAAACAAAATAAAGTTGAATGATCAAGTCGAAAAGGATATAAAACTCGAGGGACCTAGAAGTGAAATTTGCCCAATGAACAGTGCTATGAATATTGAAAGGATGAACAAGATTAGCACAATGAAATGAAAGGTTGATCTATTTTAATTTCTTTGTCAACAAATGTAAATTTAGTATATTAAAGATGCTCTTATAATATCTAGATATGCACCTTTACTATGCATAGAGAGTCTCAAAATGAAAGGTCAATCAATTACCAACCTCACAATAAAAACATGTTGCTTTATTGTAGCAAGGAACTCTTTGACTCCTCCATTGTAGAAGTAAAGTGAAGGAAATGCGAGCCCTGCAACACACCTCAATTTTAAAAATCAAGAGAAATAGATCGAAGGATTGATAGATTCAATTTTAAGAGAAATAGTCCTGCAACACACCCTCAAAACTCATAACCTTCAACATAGGGCATAGATACACCAAAAACAAAATAGTGCATAAAAGTAGAAAAAATCACCTCGCAATAAAATTAACCAAAGATAAATAAAGTAGATGTTCATAAAGAGATATAGAACTAATCATACCTTGATGAGGTAAAAAGTATATAAAATAGAGCCCATCTCCTCAAAACAAATAACCAAAAGGAAAAAATAGATAACATACAATACTCAAATTGCCACTACAAAGTGCCGATTTCTTCAGAATCTCACTTCAATCATCACACTGTGCAATTTTGATAGTTCCATGTAAGTGCGGATCGTAAAAAGTGACAAATCCATGAGAAATATGATGTTTGTGCTCTAACAAATATCAGACATAGTAACACATACTACAAACATCTTAAATTCCATCACCTGAACCATTGACCATTTATCAGACTAAAAGTATTCAAAACCTTTATTCATATTAGTTATTCTACACTATTCCTGGTTTTCCAACACAGCATGGTTGAGTTGAAAAGCTCACCAATCACGTGATAAAACTGAAACAAAAAGCCTCATTTGTAGGAAAACATGGTTTCATTTGTGACAATAAAATGAGAGAAAGTAGTAGTTGGTTGAAAACTTTTTATAACCACCTTGATAACATAATTTTTTATCCTTGCATGTAAACATTCGATTTGTTGGCCTTTACAACTCAACACACCGAGTTGTAAGTTCAAGACTATCGTAGAATTATCCATTGATTTTTATCAATTTGTTAAAAGCACCTTCGGACAGTTAAAAACTCTACATCCTCTATCACTGAAAATTACAGCCTTCATTAAAAGAAAGAAAAAAAAAACATATATACCTGATGACAAAACAACTATTATGTACTGCCACCCAAGCGTCCGAGTATATCGACGAATGGACCTCACATCCGTAAAAGGCACAGCCCTTATGGTATAAAGACTCCTATCTACACGAACAAAACCATGTCACATTTACTCCTCTACATCACAACTCATAATTCACCAAATTAACAGTTCAGAACCACAACCTCTCTCTGACAAGCTCGCATTCGTAATCTGCCCTTTGTACGGAATCCACGTCTGCCATCACATAAACAACAACCCCGTTTTAGAAAAAACGCTAAACAGAGTTACATATAAACAGATAATCAATAAACTGATTAATAAAAACCTAATTAAATTACCATAAAGAGAGAAGAGCCTTGCTTGATAAGCTTCAGTCGACCACTGATTCTCTCGGACGCATACTGAGTAGGATGAATTGTGACGTTATCTTTCAGATATACAACTTCTGCGCCTTCCAGCACGCTCGACGAGGTACTCTTTCCGCTGTCGCTCCGCGTCATCATCATGCTCGCCGATCCCTGGATCAAAACAGCAAGGCACGGAGATGATTAAAGAAAAGGTGTTTTGTGAATTGAATTGAATTTAGTGAAAATGTGAGTGAGTGATTGATTGAGTGCTGTACTTGTTGAAGAGAGGCGGCGTAATCGGCGTCGTCGGATAAATCGTGAAGGTCCGGTTCTTGCATGGTTGATGGTGGTTAGGGGTTTGAGGGAGGAGGGGGAGTTTTTTTGCTTATGGAGGAAGGAATGGGGGATTTGGAGGGAGGGAGTTCTACTGAGAGAAGGAAACGTGGGGCCCCTAAACAGACTGTGGTGACGATGAAAATGATAAAATAATATTAAGGAATAAAAAAAATATTCGGTACACATTTTCATTAATCCTGATTTTGACCCGCTATACGGTGCGGGTCAAATCAATTTGTTGTTAGTGTAAAAATATCCTTCTTAGTGTTTTTTATATTAAAAAATTAAATTGAAAGAAGGTTAGTTGACTTAATAATTTTAAGGCATTTTGGATGAGAAGTAAAAAAA
>Ga0325414_1006437_pt1 | contig 12449 bp, 12 predicted proteins | sample PopdelMetagenome_8_FD_206183 | JGI IMG/M metagenome (GOLD analysis project Ga0325414, IMG submission 206183) | Populus deltoides microbial communities from Bellville, Georgia, United States - Leaf-PdKOR-R3 | ecosystem: Host-associated > Plants > Phyllosphere > Phylloplane/Leaf | place: USA... | reverse complement strand
AATTAGAAATGAAAACACACAATATTAATCACACACTTTGAGCATGCGGAAAGATCCACTTCTAAAATATTAGCATCGCCTCTAACCTGACAACAACCCAACAGTTGAATTTAAAGGCGGCATGGCGGCATCTCTCTGCATGCACATAGATTCACTATTCTAAAACGAATTCAACCAGGCAATCCCCACTTTGATTAAAATAAATAATAAAAAAACACGAGAAAGGTCAACAACAGAGGAATGCTCTGTGCATTAAACATCATGGACATAAATGGATTTCGAACACTAGAAGAAAAAAAAGGAAATAATCTTTATTTGCAACTTCTGCTTGTTCTCAACTTCATTTTCTTTCACTGAATCGTTAGAAATAACAACCATTATTTGTTTCAATATTCCATTGTTAATAATTAAACTCTTGTTGTCTAACATAAATCCTCATGGAATAGCTTGCATCTCGAAAGCTGGGAGCTTACGCTGAGTCTCAAATCAACAACTTTTCCATACGTCTCGTGGAAAGTTTTTGAATTTAGGAGACCTTGACCCATCGAACCAGATCTTCGAGGTTGGAGTACTACGGGACAACTGTTTAATGGGCTTTTGGAAAAAAATCTTCGGAGACGGGGAAAAGCTGTCGAATCAAGATCAAATAACAAATCCAGGGTAGCTGTTAGTGCATCCCTTCACGCCAGAGCTCCCAGCGAGGATCGAACTCGCGACCTTTCGCTTACGAAGCGAACGCACTACCACAATGCTATGGAAGCCTTTGCCGATGGGGAGATGAATTTTTAATTTCAAAAATGACAGAGAAATTAAAGGAAAACCTCCAAAAACCCTCCAAAACCTGTGCCAAGCAGAGAACTACTGCAGGCTGCAGAGCGAGCAAAGCAGCGAACATAGAAGGATGTGTGGAATCGCCCTGATTGTGCATGGAATTTGCATCGACTTATCATCATCCATCCTCATAATCCTCCCGAGGCAGTAAGCAAGAATCTCTTAAATATCTTTAATCAACAATAATTTTTATCCGTTTATTTTAAATTTACCTGTGTTTTGATTTTTTGTGCACCAGTTAGTTTCGCTTTCTGTAGATGATCTTAAACCAGCTCTTCGGAGACGAGGACCCGACAGCTTAGGCAGCAAGAAGGTTATACTTCAGCATCATAATAAAAATTTGAGCTCTGGCGAGGACCGAGAATTGGTCTGTTGTGATCGACGACGGTAAAATAGAAAACGACCAGTCGTTTTTGCAGAGTTGTTCCAATGGCAAAACTGTTAATTATACTCAACTGGGGAATTATGGTGGCGAACTGCAATTTATTGGTGCCACATTGCAGCTGAGGGGACTGAATCCTATAATTCAGCCATTTAATTTATTGATTCCTCCAGGAATGCGCTAATCTATAACGGTAAATTTTTTACTTGTGTGCTATTTTTTTCCCATCATTTCTGTTTTGTACGTTTTGCTGTGTATTCCCTGGAATTTTTTTTTTTTTTTACTATTGTTTGAGCTGAAGTTATGCTTTAATTACCTATGTTCAAGAATTGATTCTATTTATGTAGAATGCATTAAATCAGTACAGTTGTCGCTAGACACTCCCCCAGCAGAAAGTGGGCCCCGTGTCCGGACCCAAAATTAATTGGGTCCAGACCGGCCCCAAAGAAAGGGGGGCCCAAAACTAATTGCGTCCAGACCGGACCCAACAGGTCCTCTCTCTCTCCGCAGATCAGATCCTCTTTATACAGGACGCCTAGTAAAAACTTAAAAGAAACAAACGGTGCGTTTTATTGGAGTCTCTGAGCAACGAAGGGTTTAAGAGCTCTACCTCTTCTCTTTTTCACAGTGATACCAGGTAGAGATGCCTTCAATGGAGCAGAATGGTCCCAGAAACACAACACAAAATCGAAAACAAAAACCGGTCCTCAAGCTCTCCAATCAACCTCGCTGCGCCGCCGATGCTATTTCCAGGTCCTCTCTCTACGGTTTTTTTTTTTTTTTTGGTTATGAGTTTGTTTTCAAGTTAGCAAATTAGAGAAAAGAAAAGGATTCAATTTAACTTCCGATCTCGAAATATCTTCAATGAATTTAAATTTTTAGGAGCTAATTGAAGTTATTACCTCTTCTTCTTCTATTTTTGAAATTCTGGCTGAAACCGAAGTGATTTATGTATTGCAATACAGGAGGGAAATAATTAAAAAACAGAGAGAGTCTCTACCGATTGCTTCAGGTGCTTTTTTAATTCCTATATCTTTAGAAATATTTCAGGTTAGATAGAACATATCAATGCTTCTCTCTGACTTTTTTTTTTGTCTTTCCTAAAAAACAAATTCACTTCTCCAGTTAAGGAACGACTTGTCCAGGAGGTTAAAAACCATGACGTTTTAATCATCGTTGGTGAAACCGGAAGCGGAAAAACAACTCGTAAGTTCTTTAATTTTGCAGTACTATTATTTGTTGATGTGAGTCTAAATCTCTTATCAATTGAATTTATTTATTTTTGATTTGTAGAGTTGCCTCAGTTTCTATTTAATGCTGGGTTCTGTCCCAATGGAAAAGTTATTGGGATAACACAACCTAGGCGTGTGGCGGCTATCACGGTTGCTAAAAGAGTTGCAGAGGAATGTGGTGTTGAGTTGGGTCTAAAGGTTGGATATTCCATCAGATTTGATGATAAGACTTCCAGCTCAACAAGGATCAAGTACATGACCGATGGATTGTTGCTGAGGTAACCACTATGTCTGCTCAGTTTTAGGTCCTTTGTTGTTAAAAAATGCTGTATTGTTTCATTTTTATGGAGCTTTCTAATAAAGTCTTGTACTCTTTGATAGTTTGTGTAGATATTGAAAGGGTTAGGGTTAAAGGTGCTGCTTGCTGTGTGCTATTGATTGCTGATACTGGTTCATTTTGTCATGTGAAGGAGTCAGTATTCATAGAATGATCTGGTCAGAGGATTTTTTAATATTTTCTTATTCATTTGTAAATTGGGCATTTGCAAACATTATGTTATGGGTATGTTGAGAGAGCAAAAGGTTTGAGAGAGGAATGATGAATCTGTAGGCTGAAGATGACAAAGATAGTAGATTTTAGATAGATGCAATATGAATGAGCTGATGTAATTCTTGATGCAATTGCAGGGAAGCATTATTGGATCCATATCTCTCTAGGTATTCAGTAATAATTGTTGATGAAGCTCACGAGAGAACTGTCCACACCGATGTGTTACTGGGCTTGCTGAAAAATGTGCAGAGAGCAAGGTTGAAATCTGTCATTGACCATCCTGTTGTCAATAATAAGAAGGCCAGCAATGGTATAACGAAGGAGAATGAAAAAGGATCCGAATGCACCAATTTTCTCAAGCAGTGCCAAAGGAAATTTCCTCCATTGAAGTTAATAATCATGTCTGCCAGTTTGGATGCGCGTCTTTTCTCAGAGTACTTTGGTGGTGCCAGAGCTGTTCATGTTGAAGGCCGTCAGCATCATGTGGATATATTTTATACACTTCATGCGGAGACAGATTACGTAGATGCAGCCTTGATTACCATATTCCAGGTCATTATCCATCAACCTTCATTATCTTTTAAAGTTTTGCAGTTCCGAGACTTTGCACTCAAGATTTTTGACTTTCACTTTTGAGCACCAAAATTTTCAAATTGTCAAACCTTTTAATGTCTCCATTTTTTTCATATTCAACTCAGTTTTTCATGTTTGTTGGTGCCACATGTATAGCTGAAATCAAGTTCTTCGGTTCTATTCTAGAATAGTTCTATGTGGAAGATGGAAATCAATCTTTTTCCAACTTTTCACAAAAAAATTAAAAAATTCCTTTTCCCTCAATTGACTTGAGTGTGACTGATTTGTAAACTAACACTCGAATGCTACAAATGGTCCTTCGACCATTATGATTTTCTTTCACAAATATTTAAGTTCATTGTGCAGTTTTTTTATATTGCTACTACTAATTGTGCTAGATCCACTTGGAGGAGGGCCCAGGTGATATTCTTGTGTTCCTAACTGGGCAAGAAGAGATTGAAGGTGTTGAGAGACTTGTACAGGAGCAACTTCAAAAGTTACCAGAAGAAAGTCGAAAGTTGGTAACTGTTCCAATATTTTCATCTCTTCCATCAGAACAGCAAATGCGAGTTTTCATGCCAGCTCCAGCTGGACATCGTAAGGTAGCTTAATGATATTTGTGTGCTATCCTCTATATAGCATTTGAATTGGTGGCACTTGGAATTGACAGCCACAGTGATGATAATAATCTGAAGTTTACTGGCATCATCTCTTAAAAAAATAAAATGAAATGCATGAATCTTAGTGGCTGGTTATGTTAACTGGTAAACATAATTATTTTTTATATATCCATTATAATTCATCTCGACACACACACACACACACACACACACACGGAAATAGATGTACAGTGAATTGATACAGATAATTCATATGTAACACAGTATTTCTAGATGCTTTCAATCTCTATGCTACACATTAATGGATTTAATATTTTATCTGTGCCTTAAACTCTGATTTGATTTCCGTGCGATCATTCAGTATTCTTAATCATAGCACTTTGTAGGTGATATTGGCAACAAATATTGCTGAGACATCAGTGACTATACCTGGAATCAAATATGTTATAGATCCTGGATTCATAAAAGCACGTTCTTACGATCCGGTCAAAGGGATGGAATCATTGATAATTATTCCAACATCGAAAGCCCAGGCTCTTCAAAGGAGGTAGGCATGCTGAATTATGCTTGGGTGAAACAGAGACTAATACAAAGGCTATTCAGTTTGAGTTTAGTGATCAACTTTCAACGAGATTTAATTCGGTTCTAGTTACTAGATTCCTCTTAAATTTGTATGATTCACTTTCTGTTAACAAATTGTTACCTGTAATCCAGCCTGCCTATACATAAGCTTGTTTATAACATCCGAGTGATTTTCTTGAGACTAATACGAAGGCTATTCAGTTTGAGTTTAGTGATCAACTTTCAACGAGATTTAATTTGGTTCTAGTTACTAGATTCCTCTTAAATTTGTATGATTCACTTTCTGTTAACAAATTGTTACCTGTAATCCAGCCTGCCTATACATAAGCTTGTTTATAACATCCGAGTGATTTTCTTTCATGGTTATTTTGACTATGAAACTATCCATGCTCTGTTATAACCATCTCCTGGGATTTTTTATTTTGGTCCTATGCCATTGGGTGCATCCCCCCTCCCTCTCTATAAGTGCGTGTGCCATATTTTACATGAATTTGCATGTTTGAAGCTTAGAATTGGTTGAATGCATTAATTATGTAAACGGTTAGAAATAGATGTTTGTTTTCTTTTGTTTATTTAGTTTTCATTGAACATTATTTCACACACACACACTGTCTCCATCAAATGGTATTTTTGATCAAATAATAATCAAGATTGACAAACATTTTGTTACTGCAGTGGACGTGCAGGCCGTGAAGGACCAGGGAAGTGCTTTCGACTCTACCCAGAGAGTGAATTTGAGAAGCTTGAGGATTCAACAAAGCCAGAGATCAAACGATGCAACCTCTCTAATGTTATTTTGCAGCTCAAGGCTCTAGGCGTTGATGATATTATAGGATTTGATTTCCTGGAAAAACCATCAAGGTGAATCTTCAGATTTTTTATGATCTCTGGCTTTTAACCTAGACGGAAATTCCCCGCATGTTTTTCTGCTTGACTATGGCCATGTCTTTCTTTCCATAAAGATTTAGTTTAGCCACTTTCTCATGCCATCCCCTTCAGCCTCCTATTAGGGGCTTCTTCTGGTGTTTATTGCATCTTCAAGTCTCCGTCAGTTGAACTTGAATTCAGCCCATATTTACTGGTAGAGCCTGAGGTCAAGTTACCTATTGATTTGTATTGTATAGTATAGTATAAATAACCATTTGGGAATATACCTAACATTTTTAAGATGTTAAAAACTTCACAAATTGATTGTTTTGCTGGTCTAGATGCTGAGTGTTGGATGTTATAATTGCGTTAATCCAGGCTGGCTGGCCATCTATTTGTGTATAGTGAGGGTAAGAGATAATATTCTTGTTTGGTTCATGCCTGTGGTAGATGACCTTATTTATTGATGTTTATCTGGCTTGTAATTACTGAAGCTGTCTGGTTGAATAGAGTTGTTTCCTATGTACTGTCTCAAGGGACCTACATTTTTTAAACAGATCAGTAATCCTTTGTTACTGAATGTAACAGGGCAGCTATTCAAAAATCGTTGGAGGAGCTGTTTCTGCTGGGTGCTTTGACAGATGACTGTAAGTTGTCGGATCCTGTTGGGCATCAAATGGCTCGGCTTCCCTTAGACCCTATTTATTCCAAAGCTCTCATCCTTGCTAGTCAGTTCAACTGCTTGGAAGAAATGTTGATAGCTGTTTCAATGCTCTCTGTGGAATCTATTTTTTATAATCCTCGTGAGAAGTCAGAAGAGGTATGTGGTTTTCAATTGCTTATTATATGTTTCTACGATGAATAGTGATTGGACAAAGTTCCTCGTCTGTATTAAGTCAAATGCTAAGTTATTCACCATGGCGTCCAACAATAACTTTGTTCATATCATTGTCTGGCGTTGTCTAGCTAAGTTATCATTGATGAGTGTACTAAAAACTGGCTAAGAATTAGCTATTATGTGGACAGAGTCAATGGGAGACTAGGTGTTCAGGGAATGACTGGAACACTGATCTAGGCAGTTTTCAAGAGTGCGGATGACCTGATGAGAATTTTTTTTTTCTTTCTACTTTTTTCTTTATATACATATATTTTCTGGGTTCTAAATGTTCCAGCACTTCTGATTTCTGTATGATATGTTATTCATTGCTAAAGGACTGTTGCAGTTTCTGAATCTCTTCAAACATTGTCAATATGATGTTAGGACTGGCTTTTTTCTATTCTTGCATTATATTGTGCTACCTACCCGAGCCTGGTAAAACCTTATGTTAAAAAGCATTTTCTCTCTCTCTCTTGGCAGGCAAAAACTGCAAAGAAGTGTTTTGCAAGTCCAGATGGTGACCACCTTACTTTGATTAATGTTTATCACGCTGCTGATGAACTTTTACAGAAGAGAAGGATGGAGCTTGGTATAGAAAAAAATGAGAAAAATATTAAAGGAAAAAATGAAAAGATACTGAGAAAATGGTGCAGGGAAAATTTTATTAATAGTCGCTCACTGAGGCATGCTTGTGACATTCACAGGTTGTCTACCCTTTTTCTTCCTCTTTTCCCTTAGGTTACTTTACTTTCTGGTAGGATTCACTTATAAATTTTAATTTCAATATGGATTCCATGTTCAAGAAATTCTTGAGACTAGACCTATTGTGATCTTTATTAGCTAGCAATCTTGATTTAAGAGGTCATTTTCCACTGCAGTCAGATTAGAGGACATGTTGAACAGATGGGTCTTCCTATTTCTTCTTGTGGAGATGACACTCTTCAATTCCGTAGATGCCTTGCTGCTTCATTTTTCCTTAATGCAGCTTTGAAGCAACCCGAGGGAACATACAGGTATTATATTTCTCTATATAAGCTCAGACATCCATTTGCATGTTCCTTCAGGATTCTTTCGTATTTCTATTATTCTCCCTTGTTAACAAGTCTTTGGCGAGTTGGTCATGGCATCCAACCTTCTCTTGAAATCCCTTTTCATGTTATGTCTCGCTTTCCATTCTCCTACATCAAGACCCTCAAATTTGCTGAAATGAATGGCAGGGCTTTAGCAAGTGGTCAAGTAGTGCAGATCCACCCTACTTCTGTGCTGCACCAGTCAAAGGTGGAGTGTGTAATTTTTGATGAGCTTGTCCAAACAAGTCAGAAGTACATTCGCAACACAACTAGAATTGATTATTTGTGGTTGACTGAGCTTGCTCCTCACTATTATGCAATGCAGGGTTGAAGTTTTGGTATGAACTCTATCAACTAATATTTTACTTGCCTTCTCATCTTGTTTGGTCATTTGATGTAATGCTATTGCTAGATGCAGCTAAGAGTTCTATCCCCGAGTCTTTTGCACTTATCAACTTATGGCCTGATTTTCATACTGTAGCTGGGAAATAGCAACTAGAGGAGGATCGCTGGAACTCATGTTTGAGGAGAAGTGGCTCTATGGTTTTTTGTTGAGAGGATGCATTCACAAGTTGGACTTTATAATAAAGTCTTTTTCCGAGTCTATGCATTTCAGCATTGCTTGACCAGATGACTTGAATTTTGGAGGGCTTCTACACCAGGCATGTCCCGTTAGTTTCCATCTGCAATGTTCTGGCTTTTCTCTTTCAGCAAGGATCTCTGCGAAGAGGTGGTTGTCAGTTCTTGATGGTGAACATTTGGGAAAGTTGCTGCTTCAGTCGTCCTTTATTAACTTATGGATTCATATGTTAAAGCCTGACTGTTGGAAACAGCATCTAAACAGACGTGGCTAAATTTGTGGCTGGTTTTTCATCTAAATGTGGGCCGGGGAGAGGCGTTGGCGGCCATGAGGAGTGCAGTTTTGATCCCCAAGCAAGTCAGAAAGTAAAGGTTTAGTTATTCTCTGTATTATTTAATGAAGCCAAATATATCACCAAGTGGCCACTGTATACTGGCGCTCACAACTCAAAAGGCCACCCTGGTGGCCTTGTATCTTAAACGAAACAACTTTTCTTTTCATAAATGATAATTTATCCACGGATCTGCAAATAGTTTGGAAATTCTAAGCAATTGATTGAATTGCTGATCGTATTTTAGTTTCTCAGCACCACGTAGTCTTTACACAAGGAGCCTCTAGTTGGCAAACCCTGTTCGTGAAATCCTCCGGCACTGGACGTGAAAACCACTCTCGTTTGTGAATTTCTGGGAAGGATTCATACAGCCTAACAAACTGATAGATTCTCATCGAATTAAATTGCTTGTGATCGGGGCGGCGGGGATCGTGAGATACGCACAAAGAAGCCTTGACGATGAACCAAGGAGAGCATTTTTTAAAAAAAAAAACAAGAAGAAAAAAGCTGGTGATTATCTCATGTCAAGGCTTCTGTACTCCGTTTTCCAAGCTCTGGCTGAAGAGTCAGAACAATATGGTGCTATTCAACCAGCAAGGTAGTTGGTAAAAAGTTCAAAAGGATCTTATTCTTGCCGTTTCTTTTTTCCTTCAATAAATAATCTTTCTTGGTGGTTTTTTTGGACAATGATTTACAATGACACCTCTCCAGTCTTGGCCAAAATTCTTGTTTGCAGTCTCTTCGTATATATAAAAACAAAGTCATGTGTTTTAAAATTCATTCCTATCACTAAACATATATATTTTTAAGAAAATTCAAAGGGTAAGGTCTCCTCTCTAGATATATCTAGGAAGGATCAAATTGTCAATGTCATTTCTTTCAGTTAGTTTTTTCATTATATACTAAAAGTTGTTCTGGTCACCGGCCACTTCTCTAACAATGGAACACCCTTCACAGTAAGGAGCAACGTGAGCTCAACTATGACATAAAACGTTGTGTGCAGCAATTATCCTACACACATGAATGTGCCTATTGTGTATGTATATATGTGCGAGTAACTCATCCACGCAAAAAAAGAAGAAAAAGAAAAAAGAAGAAGGTGAAATAGGGAGGAATGGGAAATGCATTAGGGTGCATCTCAACGGAAGGGGCGAGAGAAAAAACCTCTAAACATGAGCTAAACCTTCCACCTTTGCTAGCCTCTTTCAAAGGAAGATCTGGCCTCCTGTCTTCACTCTCTTCTTCAGAGAATAAAAAGAAGAAGGCAGTGAGCTTTGATGGCCAGCTTGACGAGCAAGCTCTTGCTGCAGCTTTGCTCTTTAACCATCATCAAAGAAATAATGGTAATTCTCTTCCATTTCCTAGATCCCAATCTGCAGTATATCCTTCTTCAGGTTCCAAGAAGCATGGTCTTACAAGGAGTTCAAGTTCTAGGCCACGGTCTCATTCCGAGTCTCTGTTAACAAGGCCTGACCAGCTTGTTAACCAGGTTGCTGTTATCTTCTTCTTCCTTTTCTTTTTCTTTTTCTTTTTTTAAATTAATGGTAGAAAATATTTGATACATGAACATATAATGAGTTTCAAATTCTCCTTTCATATATTTTCCATTTGATCTCCAATTAATGATTAAACTACTTATGTGCATGATCATGAAACCATGCTAATGATGTTCTTGGTCCTCGTTTGAAGAGGCAACAACTTAAACGGAAAGTACTGCCGGACTAATTAGCATTGGTGGTTAAAATGCATTTGTTTTTTATCACTAGTTCCAGTAGATTTTTCTTATGAATAAAGTTCCTGTACATAAGCTTTACAACGACAAATTAACATGACTTTGAATGGTAATAGGCCCCTCGTCGAACATTCTTTTGTGCTTCAACTCCATACGTTCTACGAATAGTACTGGTTAATTGGGTTCGCCAAGTCTTGTTTCCCACACGGACCTGCCCCTGGCAGTAGCTTGGGCGACCTTCTCAGCTTCTCTACTAAAAATCATGGGTTTAATATTCAAATTAGATCGCCATTTAAAACTTCCAGGCATCTCTTCATTTTTTACCATGTTTTTCCTTTGAATTCAAGTATCATTATAAGAATACAATCTTAACAGGTCAAATTCATATCAGGCTGGGTTATTTTCTATTGGATGTAGAGTTACTGTTACTTTTATGAAAGCACCTCGTTAGAATTGAGTCCCTTGCCACACTTTTCCATTTTAGCAAAAAGATTACCGTTGACCTGGACTTTAAAATCTCGATAACACTTTCTACTAATTATACTGACTATTCGTTTTTTATCTGGTAGGATCTTGAAACGAACCGTGTTGTTCTCGTTCATGGAGGTGGTTTTGGTGCATGGTGTTGGTATAAAACTATTTCCCTTCTAGAGGAAGCTGGCTTTAAAGCAGATGCAGTGGACTTAACAGGCTCTGGCATCCATTATTCTGATACAAACGGCATTAGAAATCTTGCCGAATATGTAAAGCCACTTTCTGATATTTTTTACAAGCTTGGTGAAGGAGACAAGGTTTGAGCTCTCCCTTTTCAATAAATGATGATTTATTTAAGAGACTGTTATAATTAAGTTCTTCTGTCTAAAAATGCAGGTGATTTTGGTGGGTCATGATCTTGGGGGTGCTTGTATTTCATATGTGATGGAGCTGTTTCCATCTAAAATTGCTAAAGCTGTTTTCATTGCTGCAACAATGCTGTCTAGTGGGCAGAGTGCCCTTGATATATTTTCTCAACAGGTTTGCCCTCTATTTTATACAACAACTGGAAAAGGCACGGCTTATAGGATGACATTAAACTGATCAAATTAAGCAATTCTGGTCCATTAATAATTATGACAGGCATTGTTCTCTCCTTCACATTCTCTGACTCTCGAGGCCTATAAGTTTTCCTCCCAAGTAATATGCACCTCTCAGGTCCTTCTTTATTCTCTTATCCTTTGGCTGTTCCATCTTGCTGTCTTTCCCTGAACCTCATCTGGCCATGAAAATATAATAAAGAATCTATTTCCCAAGATTATATGATATACAGCTGCTACCCATGGAGAACCAGTGCTTTAGTGATTCCTTATAAACGATGTTTGTTCACAATTAGTGTTGTGGTACATTTTTTGATATTAAGCAAGAATATACCTTCATGTCTTGATAGTAATTCAATCACAACCTTGACTATGCGGACCATATATCACTGCTGCGGTCACAGGTATTGATTAACCAAAAAACATAGCCCAGTTGCTGGCTTCCAAGTGAATGAAGTTAGGCAGTAGTTGGTAGATATTTATCTGGCCAAACCCTCTGATGTACGTTGGATATTAACCCAGCCCTAAAAATTGTAGCGTTGCATTAGATTGTGCAATGTTGGTAGAAGCTACTAAGGAATATAAGCTGGCAATTGCTGCTTGCCAGAACTAGGACCCATGAGTGCCTTCTAGCTGTACTATTTTTAAGAGAACAAAAATAGAGTCTAGATTAAGTGATGAAGTGCATTAGGAACAGTGCAATGTGTTAATGACACCGGCTCACTTTTGAACTAAAAATACTCTATCATTCAATGCCTATTTCAGACAGGTTTCAGTGACCTGATAAGACAACCTCAGACATTTATCTATGCCAATGGAAAGGATAACCCTCCGACCGCTATTGTCATTGACAAAACATTGTTAAGAGACTCGTGGTTCAACCAGAGTTCCACCAAGGCATGTATAGTTCCATATATATCCAAAAATTACATCTCTGCTTTAGCGACTGGAATTTCAACGATGAGGGTTTTATGTGTACCAGGATGTAGCATTAGCATCAGTATCGATGAGGCCAATCCCATTTGCACCGGTTGTAGAGAAGCTCCTTCTTTCAAGCAACAACTACGGCTCCATTCCAAGGTTTTACATTAAAACTCGAGGAGATTGTGCCCTGCATGTTCCTCTACAGGAGTCTATGATAAAATCAAA
>Ga0325414_1006436_pt1 | contig 12454 bp, 5 predicted proteins | sample PopdelMetagenome_8_FD_206183 | JGI IMG/M metagenome (GOLD analysis project Ga0325414, IMG submission 206183) | Populus deltoides microbial communities from Bellville, Georgia, United States - Leaf-PdKOR-R3 | ecosystem: Host-associated > Plants > Phyllosphere > Phylloplane/Leaf | place: USA... | reverse complement strand
ATATTACCTTCGCACTGTTCATCCTTCGTTTTTTTGCAGATAACTGTTATTAACAGAGCAAAAACGAAATGACGATCTTTTGGCTTGCTTTCGTCTCCTGTTTTTTTTTGTTTTTCTAGAAAAACCTGGCGTCAATTGTTGCGAAGAAAGGACATGAGCATACCTGCTTCTGGAGAAAGGAAATCGATGGTGGTGTTAACCTCCCCTGCTGTCTTTGCGTTTTGGCTTCGCCGTTCGGTTTCTTCTACTATCGTTCCTTTGCTCTTTGATTTCTATATCCTCATGTGGCCTTCCTTTGTGTTTCCTGAATTTTCCATTGTGTTCTCTCCTTTATTCTTCTTTCTCCTCTCTCGTTTCCCCTGTCTCGTTCTTTTTTCTCTCCCTCTCTGTCTCGTCTTTCTCCTTTTCGTTCCCCCCATTTTCTTTTATCCGTCTCTCCTCTGGCTTTTATAGCCAGAAGATGCATGCTTTAAGGTAACGGTTGACGTGCATCACGGCGGTGAGGAACATCAGCCGCAAAACGTGCCTCCCCTTGACTGCAGCTCCATTGTCTCTGCCGCTAATGCTTCCCCTGTTTTTATTGCCAGCCGTTTTATTTGAAGAAGACAATGAGTAGCTTTGAGTGAAACGACACTGTTTTATCATTTTAACTGATATTTCTGATTTGGTCCTTGGATGTTTATGCAATTTTGTAATCAAGCCCCCCGGAAAAATCGTAATTAGATCCCTTGAATTTAGTGTCTTTTCTGATTTGGTCCTTGGTTTTGGATTGTTTCAATTAAGTCCCTAATTGGCCATCAACTTCAATAATTATGCAATTAAGCCCCTGATTTGACCAAATCAACTCTTTAAAATTATAATTGGACCCCAGAACTTTAATTTCATCCAATAAAAGTTTAAATTGACTTTAAAATCTATTTTTCTTGCAATTAAACCCTCCATAAATTCAATTAAACCTTAGATAAAATTTAATTGAGTTCATAAACATCTGATTTTAGATTTTTTTTCTCAACTTGAATTTTCTTTGTCAACAGGGCTCTCATTAGTCAAATTTCAATTCTTGTATTTCTGACCCTCCTCAACCAATTCCTAGCCATTTTATGGTAGTTCCAACATCCTTTTCTCACTCCTATTTTTTTTTTATTCCTTCTGAATAGATTTTTTTGATGTGTATTTTTTTTATATTTTTTTATTTTTTGTGGGGAACACAAAAATAGGTAAAAACACAAACTATGTGGTCGACCATTGATGTAGGAAGAAGAAGGGTGTTTTATTTGAATATTTGAATTGATGATGTCCGTTTATATGAATTAAAATGATGAGAAATGCATGAAAGAATAACAATGAAGGTGTTAGAGAGGGTTGAGAAGAGTGTTGATTGATTAGTTAACAAAATTGGACGAATAAATTATTAAAGAGGTTTTTTGGCATCATTATAGTGTATATAACATAGAAAGGAATTGGTTTGAATGAGGTTGTTAAATTTAATGATGTGTGAATGTTTGTGGAATTGTCGACGAAACTGAACAATTTCGTCTCTTGGTCTTCCAGAGGAACTCGAGTATGAAAATGAGGGAATTTCGACTAAGTCTCTTCATAGAAATTTTAGTCTTGGATGTTAACTATCCAAAGGAGTTTACCTTGCTTAATTTGAAGTTTTAGAACCCAATTTATGGGCTAATAACCTAAAGGGGGTCAAGAAAGTCCCTATTTATGGGTAGTTTTGAGGGTTTTAGGAGTAGAATTGGGTTCTTCTCTCTTCAATGGACTTATAGCCTTGTGTCTTAGTGTTTCAAGGGATTAATTCACGTCTTAAACTGAACTATATAATGTTAGTTATGGATGAAACACAAAACAATATTCGAATAAGAAAATACTCCAATTGTAATGTTGATTTGCATTTTTGTTAAAGAACTTAAAGAAAAAGATTTAATGGGAACATAAGATGTAAATTTTAAAGAATAGGGATAAAAATGAATGAGATGATTAAAAAATAATTGTATAGATTATTGATTTAGAAGGAATAAATGTTCGTGAGTAATGACATGGTATGCCTGTTAATGCAGGGGGAGCCACAAGACCCAAACAGCAGCCGGGGACTACCAGTTTAGCTTTTACTGTAGGTTGGTGCCCAACACCTAAGGATTTTTATTTCCTACCATTTTAAATTTGCTAGGTATATAAGTGATTTGAACTTGGTGATCTATATATATGATTTAAATTTGGTAGTCTATGTCTATATGATCGGTATGAGTAGAATATTGTGATGACATTAATTAGTTATCCTGAAAATTAGGGTAACTAATGGTATCAATGTGGTTTCATTGGTACTGACATTCCTTAAATTGATTGGTTGATACTGGGTAATTGGATAACTAATGATGTTAATAAAGATTACTAACATCGGCATGGTTACTATCGGTTAAAGGAGAAAGCTAAATTTATTAACTATTTCAGGTCGGAAATAATTAATGATATCAATGGGTCGTATTGGTATCAGCAACCATTTATGGTGTGATTAGCTACTCTGGGTAAAGAGGCTAATGATGTTAAGGGTTCTTGACATCGACAACTTAGATGGTAAACTAGATGTGGATAAGAATTGATTAACTATTTCAGGTTAAGAATAGTTAGTGATATCAATTAATTGTATTGATATCGGCACTTGAATGAAAAAAGGTGAAAGATCTAATGAATTGTTAGGTATATGAAATTTGATAGATAGATGTCAAGATTATGTTCCTAAATGAGAATCTTTAAGAAGATGTGTATGTGACATAATCTAAAAGTTTTAAATCTAAGGAATTTACCAATAAAGTATCTATGCTATAAAAATTCATTTATGGAATTAAGTAAGCTTCAATAAGTTATAATATCCATTTTGATGAGATAATCGAATAGTTTGATTTTATTAAAAATATGAATGAGCCTTGTGTTTATAAAAAAAAAATTTAGTAGGAGTGAAGTTGTTTTTCTAATATTATATGCATACAACATATTATTAATAGAAAACATCATATATATACTCCAATTAGTAGAGATTTGGTTATCCAAGAACTTCTAAATGAAGAACTAATAATGTTTAGTTCATGGTTATTTTGATAGTACTTTTCAATCATATATTGAAAATAAAAAAAAATATAGTCTAGTTATATTTTACTCTTAATAATTATGCTATAACTTGGAAGAGTTTTAAATAAAAGATCAAAATAGATTCTACAACTAAAGTTGAGTGCACCTCAATGTTTGAGAGGACAAAAAAGGTTGTTTAAAACAAGAAGTTCATCACTGAACTAGGTATAGTTCCTAGCATTTGTCATAACCCAATTTTGAATCTTATAAAAAAAATTTATGTAAAAAATATTTTAAAAATTCAATATATATATATATAGGGCCATAAATGGACAAGAAATTTGAAGGTAGCAAAAATAGGCTGAAGAGGGACTTAATTGCATAAATTAAAAGTTGAAGAACCAAATTAGACCAAATAGAAAAGGTTGAGAACTTAATTGCAGCAAATGAGGGCCTAATTGAAGAAAAAAACAAGAATTTAGGACCAAATTGAAGAAAGATATTGAAGACCATAACATACTTGCAAAATAATTATGTTTAGGGATTTAATTGAACTTTTGATGGGCCTAATTGATAATTGAGGGATTAATGGAAAAAAATTAAGTTTTAAAGTAATTAATTTAATCAAAATTAAAAGAATTAATTAAGCCAAAAAAGACTTAATTGGACTTTTAATATGTTTAATTGATCTAATTAAGGACTTAATTGAAGGGTAAATAAGTTTGGAAGCCTAGTTCAAGTCAAATTGCAAGAATTAAAAGTTCTAGGGATCAACTTTGAATTTTAATAAGTTAATTGGCTAATTTGAGGGCTTAATTGCAAAAAAAAAATGTGAAGGTCAATTAAGGGCTTAATTAAAAAAAATTCAAAACCAAGGATCAAAATGAAAAAAATGTTGAACCTTAAGGAGTGAAGTCAATTTGACTAGGAACTTAATTAAAAGAAATTAAAAGTTTTAAAGTCAATAAATGACCCATTTAAAGGATTTTGAGACCTAGCACTATTTTGTAAAGATGCCTAAATCTATGGACTCTAATTGAAGTATTGAGGATGTAATTAAAAGGATCTTAGAATTTAAAAAGCAATTGAGGGGTTTCGATGAAAGATTTGATAATAACAAGGACTGGAATTGAATTGAAAAACATTAAAACCATGATTATTAGGGATTACTCAAATGGTGTCATTTTGAATAGGGTCTAAAAAAAATGAACAATTCATCGTTCAAGCATTGTAAATCATCCTCTACAAAAAAAAAAAAAAAGTCTAGTTCACCAGATGACTTCCAGAACTTTCCATGTTCACTACCTCACACAAATCAAACCAAAAATAACCCAAACCCTTAGTTTTGAGTAGCCTCTATAAGATCATATGGTTTACCCCTTCTACAGTGTTAAAAATCCACAAAAACATTATCTCATTCATGTTTCTTTGAAACCATTTGAATAAACCACCTTCCAGGTTCTCTCACGCCCTCAACACCTACATTGATGGTTAATATTACCTCCTACATGATCCAACAGCTCAACTTGATTTTTGTTGTCCCCAAGCCATTTTGAAAACTATTGAAACAACCAAACCAAACTGGTTTTAAAAACTGCCATCGAAAACCAGCATGATCAGAACTTTTCCAGCTATCAAAACATCCAGATGCATTCCTCACCAAAATCAAAGGGTTGAAGATGAGAAGAAATCCCCCCAGCTCACACTCTCTAGAACCATATTCTTCATCTATAAATAACCTCTTCAAGGTCATCAAAACGGGGGAGAAAATGAGAAAGAGTGGGGGAGATACATTTTCTATGATCCTTTCAAAACCTCATTGCTATAGCACATGGTGGTATGCCTCTCCTGTAAGCTTTTGCCCAAATAAAAATGGGATATTGATTTGACTTTGAGACTATGAAATCATCTTTATGCTTTAAATTACAAGTATTTAGTGGTTGATTGACAAATATTAGTGAGAATTTTTTGTGTTTTAAAATTTCTAGATGTGAAAGCTAGAGGTGTAAATGGGATTTTTTATTAGACTATAAAAACATCTGTATATTGGAATTTCAGTAAATTTTAGTTTTTTAAAAAATTAATTTTTTTTATGTTTCTAAATTATTTTAATATATTGATGTTAAATTTTTTTAAAAATAAAATTATTTTAATATATTTAAAAAAAATACATTAAAAAACAACATTCAACCATACAGTGAGAATTTGTGGTGTTTTAAAAGTTCAAGATGTAAAAGCTATTATAGTATATATTAATCATTGATTTGTTGGTTCGATGCATGAATAATTTGCTTTTTTAAAATGTAAATGTCTTAGAAGATCTTTGTCTTCAGTAATGATTTGAAACCTAGATATAGTTTGGTGTATTCATGTTTTGATAGCAAATAAAAGTTTGTTTGTCTAAGAGTTTGTGGCTGTGTTTAGCATATAACAGAAACAACATAGTTTTTGGTTAAAAAATAAACCGTAATTTTTATATGTAAGGACCTATCATTATCTGTGTTGAAAACACAGTTTTATTGAAGCAGAATTTACATGCTTGCTGTCACGTTTTTCTTGACTGCTACATGCTTTCGCACATCAACCAAATTAATTGGCATGAACAGTGCAGCATGCTGCACTGTTGATGCTAATTAAACAGTGCAGTGCTGCACTGTTCGTGTCAACAGGGTAGCTTGTTGTATTATTTTAATCGAACCGGTTTCGGTTTAAAACTTAAAATATATTAAAACAGATTCAATCTAGTAAAATAAAAATTATTTTTTATTATTTTATTTGTATTTTATTTGAAAAACTAGTATTTAATATTATTCAATATTTAACTACATAAATTAGACAAATATCGCTTGATGACGTAGTATTTGCAGAATTGTAGATATTTTAATGAAACAATAAAAAATATTTTATATAAAGTATTATTTATTTTATGATGTAATATCAATAGTTAAATCTACAAAATTTTAAATTAAAAACCATCAATATTAATATATATATTTTTAAATTATTTTATAACCTCAATTTCAAAAGTATTCTTAACTAGACATATTAAACTACTTTTTGCTCAACCTCAATTTCAACCACAGTTTTAACCAAACACCTATTTTTTCAAATCAACCTCAGCTAAAAGTACTTTTTATAAAACAACTTTTTTCAAACCACAACAGCAACCGCAATACCAAACACACTCTAATATCTAGAGTTTGTGTTGAAAATCATATTTTAGTTTGTATGACCAGACGAGTCTTTATATAAGTTTTTTTGTAACCATTTCAAATTTATGGTGTTTGGGCCATGAATTTGCACTCATTATTATCATTATCTGACTTGATTCTTAGTTTTTAAGTTCTCCGGTCACGTTCATGCTAGTTCTTTGTTATCTGGAAAATTTTTCTTTTTCCAGAATGTTATCACAATCAGGATGTTATAATCTTCTCAGAATACTTAAAGCAATTTGTTTTGATTTCCTTCTTGTCATTTGAAAATGATTTGAAAACATGTCATACCTAATTCAAGATAGGTTCAAGCTTTCTCTTATTGATTTGTTATAAATCAAGCTTCAAGGTCTCATTGTTTTCTATCTATTAAACATGACAGCCTCTCTTGTTCTTTGTTATGGAAAGTTCAACAATATTTGGTTTAATCATCACAGTGTTAGATTTCAGTTTTCAATTTTTATTTAGGGAATAAACTTACAAATCCGTGGGAGGTGATAAAATGTTTGATGAACTTATTCCCATGAAGAATGTTTATATCGATTGCCTGGTTTACTTGGAGAAAGACATGTGCTCTTTCATTTCATAGAGATTCCCAGCAAGATCAATGTTTCAGACCTGCCATAGACGTTTTTTAATTTGATGCACGATGAACTTTCTTCCATGACTAGTGCATGTATGATTTAGGTTTCGATTTCATATGTTATTGGAATATAATCCTAATTTGGCACGGCGTGTGTCCGGTGTCTTGGAAAAAAGTGGATTCTGGGTTTTGTAGTGAAGAACGTTGGGCAAGTTCTTTAAGTCTGTCATTTTGATCTTCCAAAAACAAAGAATCTGAGTGATATTAAAGCTTGGGTCTTTAATTTGGTTTGGGTTTTTGAAAAATAATTATGGGCTCGTGAATGCCTTACAAGAGCAGCTTGGGTTTTAGCATGGCTTTTGGGCCAGTCTAAGAATCTTAATCCATGTGACTGGCCTGAACCATTCAAGGTCTAGGACTATATTTACCGTTAAAGAAAAAAAGTTCTTTTTTTTAGATTTTAAAACATGTTTGACAAATACATTTTTATAGTGATTTTTTAGCTATTGTTTTCTTAGCTGATGGCATATTTAGCAAACACATCCTAACACATTTTTTCATTGCCAAATTTTCTTCTTTTTGTTTTATGTGTTTTGTCAAATATGGTCTTAGTCTAATTTTAATTAATTTTTAGATTTTTGAAGGATAATTTTGTAATTAATTTTGGTTTTTATATTATTTTTACCCTTTTATATTTAATATTTGAGATTATCAATTTATATGTAAGGCACTTTTCTAGTATTAAATAAACTAGATTTAAAAAACAAAATAGAGAAAAAAACAACAAAAATATTTATTTCAATAATATATGTTTTATGTTTTAAATTGCATATGGCTAAGTTTCTTCAAAGAAATCATGTTCTCATTTTAAAAAAAATTAAAAAAATAACATGAAAGAAAAAAAAGAAAAAAAACCAAAAATATATTGCATGATTTAACATTTCTTGAAAATACTAAAAACAATTTTAAAAAATAGTCTTTTTGCATACACCATGGACTCAATAATAAGATTATTAAACTTATTGGGGACTTGGTCTAAATTTAAAAAATACCAAAAGAAAATTTTTTTACGTTTAATATTTTTGAATTTACAAACTTATATATAGAAGATGTATCTTCAATAGTAAAAAAGATAAATATAGCACATAATAAATTATTACCTCTCTTTCTCTCTCTTTTTCTCTCTCACTTTTAATATTTGGAAATCACGAACTTGTATGCAAAACATATTCCTAGTATTAAGAGAAATAAATATAAAATATAAAACATTTTATTTGAGTTTAGAATGACTAAACTTGACTGATAAAGTCATGGTTCTTCTTATTGGGGTGAATTCATTTTAATCAATAGACAGATCAATGGTTAGAATAACACAACAAAGCCTTAATAATAATCGGACAAAATGAACAATACAACTTTTTTTAGGTATAATGTATTAAGGGTGATATTGTCTTCCATTATCTAGACTTTGGTCTTCCATTATCTAGACTTTGTGGATTAGTTAAGGTTTTTATTGACCAAAACACTAAATGACAACTTTAAAATTCTAAACCATAAAAGGACGAGAATTCATTATTCTTTCCACACCTCAAAACTCTATCCAAAAGTATGATCGTTATGACGCCGCACACATGTGACAATATTATTAATCTAGTAACTCTATATTGTGATAACTATATAACTATTGCACAAGCAAATAAAACAAGCTCTCATCAATCATCCAAAAATACATTTAAACAATTTCATTTGATTAAAGAATCATAGAAATAAAAGATGTAAAGATAGAGCAAGTACTATCGAAGAAAACCTTATAGATCTTTATTGTCCCAATAAAAGTATTATCGTCAAGTACAATAATATGATATTTGATACATAAGTGATTGGTTTTAATGCAAGAAAAAGATTGTTAGTGTAAATGCATGTGGTCAATCAATTGGTTATACGTGACATTAACTTTGTTAATGTAAATATTTTTTTTAATAAAGGCTTTATTTATTTTTAATATTCATCAAATATTTAATTAATGAATTTAGAATGAAAACAAAGTTATTGAGATAAAAAAAATGCTTTGCAAAAAAATTATAAAGTTGTTATAATTACAAGGTTTTTATTGTATCAAATCATTATTCCTAAATTTTATAATCAATGTTCTATTAAGACTATTGATTAATTAGAGTCTAGACTAATACATATTCTATTATTTCTTTTATTAAAGGAAGTAGTTATTCTCACAAAATAGGATATAAGTGATACCTAGAACTAATATGTAGGTGTTTGTCAGATAATATGTACACTAAACTTACCCACGTGAGAATTTCATTTGGAGAGATCACATGTGTCTATGAAAAGGCTTACGTGATAGTTGTGCAAGTGATTTTTAGACTTGAGATAACTAAGTAATCTTATATAGAAAATGTTATACTTTGATCCTAGTACATGTTTTCTTAATCAAGGACAATAAACAAGAAGATATTGGGCACAACATAAACTATATGAAAATACTTGAGTAATCAATAGAAAATTCATCACCTTATGTGAATTAGAGAAAATATTTTTTATGTTATCAAATAGTTTTGATTATATATTCTTGAGTAAAAAGGAATGAGATTTTAAATAAATTTCAAATCTTTTTTTAAAAATTAATAATTATGGTGTTGAGAACAAACATGATTAAACTCGGAATAGACACACTTCATGTTATAATATCTAAATCAGAACATTATTGATGAAGGGATAATAATTATACTGAGAAACTAGTCACTGAAAGGTTAAGTTAAATCACTTATTATTTTTCTAAAATTTAAGCAATCATGACAATTTATTAGAAATTGTATTTAATCTTTAAATATAAATCAATCAATTATTAAATTGATAATAAATTAATTTGTTTAATTAGCTTAATTATATTTTATTTAGGATTGTGATTTATATTTGAACCAACTTATTAAAGAACCTAATGGGTCACACACTTAAGACCCATTAGTTAGAAATTAAAATGGGATGATTATCAAGTATGACTTGATTGTAAATAAGTTTTAGAAATTGAGAATTAGGAAGCAATTTACACAAGGAATTACAATTTTAGACCTTGAAAAATCAAATATGGACTTGATTAAATAAATTTATAAAATTATCTTGAAATAATATATGTGATATTATTCAAGCGGCAAATTGATATTTTGTTATTTATAGGGTTTTCAGGTTTTCCTATAAATAGAATGTTATACCTCTTATTTTTTATATTGTGCAACGGTACAGAACACCTGAAAAATATAAAAGAAAAGAAAACTAGCACTCAAAAGTATATCAATCCCTCTTTCTTAAAAAGATTTAGAAGATTTTTTATTGGTGGTTTGTATGGATTGTTGTTAGAGACCAAACACTTGGATGACTTGTTGTTTGTTATAACTCAGTATTGAAACAATTATTTGAAGCTGAAAGAACATCTAATAAAATGTTGAGGAAATTTTTGTATAAACCCTAAATAATACTAGATTATCTAACGGGATCTTGAGGCTCTAAAAAAATAAAAAAAATTTACTATTTCTATTGGGTGTATATATTTCGAGAAACTAAAAAATAGGATCCACCCATTACCAGGTAAGCTTCCACATAGGTCAACACTTTGAGGGGTTTGACCTGCATAGGCCGTTTAGTTTCTGGGTTGCCATTGTGCCTCCCCTTTGGACAATATTTCTAACTCGGCTAGGTTCCAATCGGAACATTAAATGCATGCGTGTTCTTAAGACAAGTGACATGCATCAAATAATGTTGAAGGTTCCATATGAGAAGAAAGGTTAGTCATGGAGGTTTTGTGACCTCGTCACCTTGAAATCGCAGACCAAAAGATAAAGCATGTTTGGCAGAACTTACACCCCACTTTTAGAGTTCAGCTATAGCCGGACAAATTAACGATACTATTAGAGCTTGCTGTGCACTGCATTCTAGTGTTGGCGCACCTTTGTCACATACAGTCAATGATGCACGCTGAAAGATGCAGGGTTCATCATCGATCGATCAGATTAGGTTCGTGGAAGATGATGTCAATATTTCAAGGGATACCCACAAGAGGATCACGTTCTTAGGCGAGTTCGTCCATATAAATCGAGAAGGAAACAGAGCATTTCTAAGATAGATGATATATTTCTAGGTAGAGGAAATTTCCCGAAACTTCAATTCAGGTTTGCTGAACAATCTTGTCTTTTTTTTTTTCCATACTATAGATGCAATCGTCCCGCACTCCCGTTTTTTTTTTTTTTTAAAAAAAAAATAGGTGCCATTACCAATATTGTATCAATTTCAGTCCTTTACATCATCATCATTATTATTATTATTATTATTATTATTTGGGGGGTGGGGGGTGGGGGTTGGGGGGCGATCTCAAACTGAAGGACCACCCTTGAAAGGAGTGTGAACTTAATTAATCCTCCAGTGACAATTGCTAGCTCGTTTTTAAAAAGAGAACTTAATTGCATGGTCCTCACTTTCATCGAACTATCCCTTTTCATGTTCACCTACTCAACTCAATCACCATAAATAGAATCTTCCGAGGTCACTCTACATCACATATTCACACCCTGTAGAATGGACCTGGTTCAGTCTGGTCCGAGCAACGTCTCAATTGGGTTCCGATATTTTCATAAAGATACACTTCGAGGTAGGAGTTAATGTGTTTGAACCGGTTTTGTATTTGATAAAGCTTTCAGCAATACTTTGACAATGTTTTTAAGAAGCTTTTTTTATCGTATCAAAAGGATTAAAGAAATACCCGGAAAAAAAACAGCAATTAACTTCAACAAAAAATACTTCAGTATAGGAACTGCATGAGCAGTCTAACTCTCTGTTACTGTCTGATCACATGATATTATTATTAACAAGCTAAAAATAAGAATATACATGAACTAATTGTATCCCTATAAGCTGATCAACTAGTTTAGATCGGGATGCGTGTCCATATACACGTACATTCGTTTCAAAACATCACAGGATATGATTATACTTGGACAGCGCCATAACTGGATAAAGATGGACACCTTCCTCCTTTTTTCAAGCAGTCTTCTTCAAGAGAAAAGATGTGAGGTGTGAGGCTCGTTGTATCAGAGATTACGACCTCCCTTCTATTATTCATGAAGGTGCATGCCCCCATCTCTTCTCACATTTGGAATTTAACTGCATCAGTGGTGCACGTGCTTCGGAGCGTAAAGATGAAGGCTGTTGTCGATGTGTCAAGAAGAGTATCATGGGTTTGGGACCCATACAAGACCATGCTTTATACCCTTTGATCTCTACATTATTATGCTAGAATAATATGGAACACATTACAGCGAAACATTCAAACCTTGATCTCTCTTTATCGGGCCAAAAAGAGATACATATACTGTAGCAATAAATGGGATTGATTTTCCTTTTCATCTTTTGTATAGTTGAAGGACATTGTAACAGATAAAATCCGATATTAATAGATGAAAAGAGTGATTATTGGCAACAATTTCTACATGTATTTTATTCAAGCCTCCAAAATTGAGTGTTTATTTTGTGTGTGCATGGATATATATACACCAGCTGATAGACAGATGTGCAAGTACGT
>Ga0325414_1006435_pt1 | contig 12455 bp, 5 predicted proteins | sample PopdelMetagenome_8_FD_206183 | JGI IMG/M metagenome (GOLD analysis project Ga0325414, IMG submission 206183) | Populus deltoides microbial communities from Bellville, Georgia, United States - Leaf-PdKOR-R3 | ecosystem: Host-associated > Plants > Phyllosphere > Phylloplane/Leaf | place: USA... | reverse complement strand
TTGTTGTTTGTCTAAACTCTTTAGTGTGAGGTGTTGAATATTCACACTAGAAATTTATAAATAACAAATTACTTATTACATATTTCAAACTCCAAACAAATCACTATCTCTAAATCCAAATTAGCATAAATTTAACCGAAACATTCACATTATATAGGATGTGCAAATTCCAGGAACATCAGCATCCACAAAATCCAGCAACAGCAGTACTACTCCTGCTCATGACCATATAAGCTTATATAAAGTAAAGTATAAGCTTAATTATAAACATGAAAATTACATTAAAGTCCCTGACTGAGATACTTTCCTTCATGATCAAGTTGAATCGATCATTAGAAAGTAATGCTCGACGGAGATCAGGAGTATAGCACATATATTAAAAAATTTATTATCTCCAAAATATTTCAGCAACATTCCAAATATTTACATAAAGTTCGCCTACGATTTCATAAAAGCCTCGAAAAAAACACAAGCTTTGCCAACACGAAAAATACACCCGTCAAAGGATGAAAAATTTAAACATGGGTTACACCTCAAGTGATAGTATAAAAGGTTGGAAGTAGAAACAAAAACTTAAAAATTCAGTTGAATACCTAAATGCATAACAAAATAACAAAAATAAAGAGAAAAAAGGCATTGTTTTCCAAACCTGTTTGATGATTGTAGCAGGAGATGTTGTGGTGGAGTCAATCACATGCAATGGCGCCAATGGATTAGAATGGGTCTTCGATGAAGAGAAGTTAACGAGAGAGAGAAGGTAGTGGAAGACGGGGAGATGACAGAGGAGGTAATCTGTAAAGGACAGAGAGAGGTGGAACGAGAGAGAAGAAACGGCTGGCGGCTGTTCTCAATGGGAAAAAATTTTTGGTTCAGGTCATGTTAGTTTTCTCTTTATACCCCTGGTTTTTTTAAAGTGGGTTTAAGTTACACCGGTCCGATCTGGTTATCTGGTTTCAATTTCTAATACCAAAACTGAACCAGTTTTAATAAGTTTTATGATTTGTAAATTGATTTAATCATTTCATGATTTTTCCTATTAAATCGATCAGTTTTCTTGCACATCACTACCGATCGGTTTTCTTTTCTTAAACACCGCTACGATGAACAGCGCAGGGATAAACGTAGACATTGCTGCCTTAATCATTGACCTAATTATGAGATGCTGGGTAATTATATTGTAAATTAAGTAGAAAGAGAATGATAAATATAATGATCAAATCGATACACCACCTTTCCACGACAACCACCACGAGTATCATATCCCATTAAGAATAGCTGGACAACAGACAGAAACACGAACTATCACTTGCCAAACAAAATAACAACATATATTTAATTATTTATAGGATATTCAAGTTGATGGATCAATTTTAAACTACAACAGTCCGTAAAAATTGCGCCATTTGGATGCTTCACACAGGCTGAGCAACCTACTAAGAAAACAGGAAAGCTAAGAGATGGCACCCTCATCACATCCACCGCTTCTGACTATATTATACACTTGACAGCTGTAAATAGTCCTTACAGAACGCTATTATGGGAAACATTCTGAAAGTCACAACCTATCTCCTACTTATTTTACTCATTACAAACTCTTGGACTGACGCACTGTCAGCCAAGTTACACGCAAGAACTCAACGTCTTCTAAAGATTTCAGAATTTAAGAACACCAATGAGGATGCTCCACAGCAATGTAATCGACACAATAACAACGGCCATCGATCTCAATGATCACAGCTACATCCAGGCAAGCTACACAAGATCATAGATATGATATTTCTCGTGAGGAAACGAGCAGTATAGTTTTAGTTTCCAAGGACATAACCTAAGTTTCGCTATTAATACCACAAGGCATGAATAACTGGTTCCACGCTAGGCCTTAAATGAAACTAACATTAAGAATAAAGCATGAAGCTTGTCACTCATGGACCTAGCCGATAATGACCATCACCCATGTAGTGGCCATCCATATAAAGAGCTGCGTTCTGAGGATGAAGGCCATCCATCACCATGAATTGCATATCTTCAGATGGTTTCCAATGTCGCTTCCTTTGATTAATGAACCAATTATTAATTTGTTTCTGATCCAAACCAGTTGTTTCAGCTAATGCCACCTTCTCCGTCTCCTGTCAGCCATCACAAATATGCATTAATATATCTCATGAAAAAACCACGTGCTTGTATAGTTATGTGAAGTTTATCATAGCACTAATCTAGATGTCAAGGTAGATCTTTCAAGAGAGTGGACGAGGAAAACGAGTTTTGACAAGTATCCACTCACTGAAGGATATGGCCATTTGTAGTGTAGCTCCCACCAACTGAGTAGCTTCTGCCTGGCTTCCTTTGGCAGCTTCCCCTTTTTCTTCTTCTTAGATAGTTCTTGCTTGAGACTGCCTAAATAACCACTATACTTCCTCAATAGGTGGTTCTTTAGCTCTCGGTCTTCAGCACGGGGATCAATCTCAGGTAATTCAGTCTCCCCTCCACTGTTGTCTTGATCATCTTCTGATGAGCCGACACCCTCAGACTTGTCATCTGTGCATTTGATAAACAAAAAGCCCATATAAAATGACACTTCGTTGGACTAGAACAAAAATAGGACAGAAAGCATCCGCATAAAATGAAAATGCAGACAGACAATAAAGTCATGCACAATCCTACTGCGAAGTCGATGAATTCTTGATAATTTACACCACTAATTACCCCCATATTGACTTCGATTTTTTCCTCTCATACATGCGAGAGATCCTAATGAGTTTTCTTCAACACTTACAAATGTCTCCCACTAAAATAAGGAGAGAGAAGCCTGGCCGCAAATAATACAACCTGCATTGATCCTTCACAGCTTGTAGTTTGAAAATTGGAAATGCATTTCTTTCTTGACTGACTATTGTTTAAATAGAATACACTATCCTTTCCGGATGCAATCATGTGAAATTCAACATTCCTCTCAACAACATGCTTCATTTCCATCCCACCAGTCTAGGATGACTTGGGGGAAGATGTAAAAATGGAATCAATAATCTTGTATCAGAGGAACTCGAACACTAGAATCATGTTTAATTAATACCAAAATGATTCAAATGCACCGAATAATAAATATCTATCTGCTTCAAATAGCAATCCACACTCAACACATGATGGGAGTAGTGATAAATAAAAAGACAAGCATTTTGCTAGTTGCATATGGAGAGGGTTCTAGGCCAGTAATATGAAGCATCGCACACCCACACGCAACACTAGCAATACAAAACGAACGCAGGTTTTTTCAAGGAAAACACGCCATTAAGCAGAAAAAAGATCTAGATCTTAGTATTGACTTGCAACAAAAATCACAAGAACGAAATTTGAAGATAGTGAGCACAATGAACCATACAATTAAACAGTATTAGTTGAGCTTTTGATGAAGTTGATTCTAATCACAAGCAGTGCTGAGCTCTTGCTCTCACTCTTCTTTCACTTTTTTAATAGATCTCGTAGTTCTCATACGTTAAAAGTCGATGCAAAGACAACAAACATGATCATGACACGTTATCTAATTGCAACTAGACTCACAGTAGAGAAGAGCCAGTATATCAATAGCTAGATAACCAAAGAGCCAGGGTAAAAGAGCATAAAAAATGGAGAAACTAACAAGTACATTGGACAATTATTCGCTATAACAGAAAGCAACATGAAGTATATAGTTGAAAGCTATATATATATCAGATCAAATGAGGTGGACAGATTCAATAGTTCAATACCCTTCCTAGGCTGTTTTTGCAAGGGAATGTTCTTTCCCTGCTGTAAGAGAGGATTCTAAAAATCCTGCTAAGAAAAGAAGAAATGAAGGGATCGCACCACCCGGAACAAAAAAGAATAGAATACAAACTTCCACAAACAGCACCAGTTAGAACTCAGGCTGCCAATAAGGATACTTACGCAGCAAAACTCGAGATAGACAAAAATTAATGAATAACGCGCTCTCCTTTGCTTTAGTGTAAAACAATTATATAAGCAATTAATGAAAGCCTACTTCTTCCACCCAAAAAACAAGAGGACCTTCTCTTAATTTTTTCTAGTTTGTCAATCTCTAGCTCTTTAATATATCGTCTCGATTGTTATCAAAAAAAGAAAATATAAATGTCATCAAGAGAAAAACACGCAATGAAAGAACGTTAAATTCTATTACATTACTCGTGAACTAAGCTAATGAAATGCAGTTCCATTTGAAGTTGCTTTACCTTGTATCTAGCAATAATTATGATTAGAGTTCTCTCAATTATGGTTAGTTTGCTCATTTCCATGAGAAGCTGATCATACCAATGAAAAGAATTGGCAAGTCACTACGAGTTTTATACAGAAAATGAGGTAGAAGAACAAGAAACAGTTAATCGCTTTTAGTTCCAGCAATGTACGCTGTGACTTCTCGTAATGAATTGAAACCAAAAGCAAATGGCTATCAATTCCCATGGCAACAAGAATACACAGAACCAATCTTGCCTCCTTTTCTAGTCAAGAGTCGAGACAAATTGTGGTACCGAGTAAAAATTTGATTAGCATCGATATTGTTCAATCCACATTCAATAACACCAGCTTGAAATTTGTAAAAACAAGATGTTTGAGCAACCAGGGAGTAGTAGATTGCAAAACTACAAAATAAATCCATCAGTTCAAAGCAATCAGACTCACAATACCCATCAGATTAAAACAGGAGCCCAAGGAATTACAATGTGGTATTAAATTAAGTCATCAAAGCAACACTTATAGTTGTCTATTTCCTACCATACAGTAAGTCCAAAAAAAGAGAGGACATAAATAGGATTTTAGACCATCAAGAAATGTGAACGAAAATGTCTACTCCCTGACAACACAGGAACCATTCCTGAATTAATTAGAAGAGATTGGGGGGGGGGGGGTCCTAAGGGTCTGTTCATAATTAGAAGGGATGGATCATTTAAGAAGTGATCAGGAAGAAGACGAAAAAGGATTGATATGTTCATAATGGACAGACCATAAACCACAAGTGAGGAATTATAGAAATGACTATTTCTTTCCTTCATCGTCTCTATCCATCTTTCCGAACAAGAAAGTTATCTGAAGCATTAGTGAAAAATGATAAAATCATTGGATCCATTCATTAGTGAAAAAACCAATAACATTATACTTCTTTTTTACAAGGACATCATACTTTTGATAGAAAGTAAGATTTCAAGATGTATTTGGAACGATTATTAATTAAATCATCTGTTTAAAAAACTAAAGAAAGGTGTTAGCAAAATAATTTAAAAGAAAAAATAAACAAGAAAAGACGAGACATGTAGAAGTATTATATATGAAAAATTGAATAAAATAAGTAAAAATTTATTCCGACATGGCCGTACAGGCTACATGGGGTAGCACTGATTGGAACAGCATCCTAGGTTCTTCAATTTACAATACAAAATCAAATACTATTCTTTTACAGAAAAGCAAAGAACAACTTGGAAATGACAGAAACAATTCTGCAAATCTATCTCGAGGTCTTGTTATAGTATATCCCAAAAAAACAAATTGACTCCTGTAGAAACAGACTTATTACTTATTAGAAGTAATCAAGTCTAGATTTTGGTAAGAAAACCCTAAATTTTAAAGGATGACTTTGTCAGACATCACAGACCCCTAAAAAGCCAGCCTATAAGAGAAGCAAACGTGTAATATATCATTGTTCAGAACCATGTAGTGCGTTTTGCCTTAGTAGCTTTCTTGGAGATTTATGAAAATACTAGAACTATTATATGTAAGATACAAAGAAAATCCAAATCCAATTACTACAGACTCGTGATTAGGGTTTGCTAATCTAGTACTAGTGGCTGTTAGGTTACTCGTACACAGTGACCATAATATCATTATTGGAAGGCGCAATCCTGGTCAGGGTACGCTTCATTAGGGATAGGAAATGTTGCCTCGTGAAAGGAGGAGATCCTGACATATAGTTTGGTCTAGGAATTTTACTTTCTTTTCCCCTATCAAGTAACGAGCAGTAAGACTATCGGTTTCTGCAGTGTAGCTAGCAAAACCAAATCAAACCCATCTCTGCAACAATGAAACCTAGTGGATTCGTCCGTTCCTTTCCATGATAGGATATAATATTTTGTTTGAAAGGGATACTTCTCACTTGAGATCATTACAGGCGTGCATAGTAGAGAGAGGAAGTACCAGAATTGAAGATTCTCAAGGGACCATGGCAGATCATATTAAGCTGAGTTTCGATTCTTCGCATGAAATCCATGGCTTCTTGTATAGGTCTTGTAAGCTCCTCACGGTACTTCACTAGCATGTCGTAATAAGCTTCCTGTTTTTCAATTCAAACAATACAGACAAGTATTTAACTCAAAAACCAAATAAAATAACACCGTAGTGCGTGTCTCTGTGTGTGTGTGTGTGTTTGTGTGGGGAGAGAGAGAGAGAGAGAGAGAGAGAGCCTATAATTAGCTAGATAAAGAGACTTCCAGCAAGATTAGAGGTTAAATAACAAAATCAATCAATCACCATGAACTGATCTAGTTCTGGGTCTTTCGAATTGTCCCTTGAAGTGATAAAAGATCGTTGTCTTGATTCAAACTCTTGACGAGCAGCTGCAAGCCGAGCTACTACTTCAGGCGGAGCTCCTACCTAAATGCATATACAGTGTAGCAGCAAGAGAGATGAGAGGAGAGAAACCATTGCTACTACTGAAATGAATTTAATTTGATGAAATGACTTTCGTTTCTTCTTCTATACATGTACTTACCTTTTGGCAGTCCATGTAAGCTTCCATGAGGTTAGAGTACTGAGGATGGGCTATGATCTTGGCTTTGATGGCTTCAACTTCACTAGAGCTTTCACTTCCTTGTTGCTGCTGGTTAATTGTTTGGTACCCTCTCAATAGAGGGTAGTGAAATTTTTGAGCATGTGAAGTGCTGGCTTCAGTTTTCACTATAGGATGTGTGTCAGATTGGAAGCACTGATCATTTGATTGAAGATGGAAAGGATTTAAAGGCATCTGGGTCTGCTGATTGCTCACTGTAGAGCCACTACTGGTCCTCCCATAAGGCGAGGAATTAGGTGCAAGAAGTTGTGAAGCATACAAGAAATTTCCCCTCGGAGTCGTGTTTTCACTCATTTGATTGTAGTCCTCCATCTCTCTCGACAAACCCAGTTGTGGAAACGGATATGAAAATGACCACTCCAGAAATCAAGTAAAGCCTAAAACCCTAAAGCAACAGCTATAAACACGAATAAACACTAGAAGGTGGAGACACCCAATCATCTAGAGCCAAAGAAAAACTACAAGTTTTTGATGTTTTGTCTAATTATATGGGTTGAGAGTCATGTCCTGGGCAAGGAAATTGTATTCTGGTGTGTTAGAGAGGGTCTTGAAGTGAATTTGCACCTAGACCTTGACATCTCGAGATGAGAAGAAAAACAAATGGCAAATCAGAGGAGCAAAAATAGAAAGAAGTGGTCTCGCATGGAGTAGAGGAGAAGGTTGAGGTCAGGATATAGCTTTTAAACCGGAATCGGCTAAGGGCTGCGTTTCTTGGGTGGGTGACAAGACTTTTTTGGTGATAGAAAAAAGAAATATTGAAAAATATAAAGGCAAGAAAGGCCAGGTGATTTGGCAAGGAGATTGTATAGATTGTTATTCACGGACGTTATATTTATTATTATTGTTATTCACGGACGTTGTAGTTTTCACCCTATTTTAGTGTAACTTTTTGGATTTTGCCCTTCCCAAACTATTCTTTTTCCTTTTTACTCTCTACAAATGGATCGAGAGGGCAAGGATAAAAATGCATGCAATTAATAAGCATCAACCACAACTATATTAATTGTTCGCGTTAGGTTTTCAATTTCTATTTCAGTTAATAGATAATATTATTTAATTTAAAATTTTTGTATTTAAAAAAATATTTAGGCTTCTAAGCAGATTTATTTAATTTATATAAAAATTTCATCATCATTCATGATACATAAACTATTTTCATTAAAAATTGGGAACGAAATGTCTATGCCATGAAAAATGTTTTTAAGAAACTATCAAGATACAATTGTGTAAACCAAATTATTTTTTGTAATGAATGGGTATAAAACATTCTCTGCTGAAATTATATATATATATATGGTATTTTTAATAAAAAATTATCATGATTTGAAAAGCAACTTCGAATAAAAACAAATCATGCTTTGATAATTTTTATTTTATTAAGTGTGAAATAAAGCAATAATTATTTTGACAGTATTGTATAAAAACTATACAAAAAACATTATGCACTTTATTAATATCAATGAATATTCATGATAAATTTTGTACTTGCAAACATATACATATTGGTTTCATACATGATATTTAATAAAATAATTGCTCACATTGTCATTAAAAACCTATAGTCTTGTTTGTAAAGTATTGTATGGTCGTATAATTTTTAAATTATAAGCTCTCACGCTGAGATTAAAAAGGGAAAAGGCTAGATTTGCGTGTCTATTTTATTTTTTTAATTTAAATAAATGACATGTCATCTTAAGTTATTTTAAAATATATATAGACGGTCCACTGTAACAAATTTCAGCCATCGAAGATAGTTGAAAAGGAGAGGTTTCGGTAATTTGGATCCCCGACCTAAAATCCCAACTGAATTGTCACAAGAAAAATCTAGAAAACATCATAAAAATTTAAAAATCTCATTTTAAACCTAAAATATTATTTAATCAATCTAAAAATAAAAACCTAAGCCGACGTGATGTTTTTATTTAACAATATTAAAAGATAAAATCAATTATATTAAACTTTACTCGTCGAGATAAAATTATTGACGTCAAAATTAATCTCTTTATGCTCAAAAAGTAGCCAAATGAAATCTGTTTATCTCTCTTTTCGAACTACCTTATTTCTTCTAAAAATAATCTATAATAAAATTAAAATTTAAAATCAAAACATAAATATTTAAAACTATGAGAACAAAATAATGTAAAGAAAAATTTAAAGGCTAAAATTTAAATTTACATAATTTAAAAATAGTTCATTTTAAACGGTTGATGTATTATGATCCCATCTGAGATTACGGGACAACTTATTTTTTATTAAAATTTAAAATTTTTTATTTTAAATTATTTTTTTAATATTCTTGAATCGTTTTACTAAGTTGATGTTAAAAATAAATTTTAAAAATATAAAATTATTTTAATTTATTTTTAAATAAATAACATTTTAAAAAATAATATTTACTGGTTATCAAATATCTCGTAGCAATCACGGTGCATCGGTAGAGAAACCACTTTGGGAGCTAGCACAGTGGATGTGCTGGCTATTTTATTTTAAAAAAAAATATCTCGTTTTTTTTTAATGAAAAAGCCAAAATTTCTAGTCGCTAACTGTTATTGATCATGGGAATCGGGATGTGTCACTCGCCTATTGGATGGCAATTCATGGCCCTGAACAAATGCCTTCGGGATGATCTTTTTTCCATCTTAACACTAGTAATAATTTCACGGATGCCTTGGAAAATATAATATACTAGTTGCATGATTTTTACATAAAAAATATCAAAAAAAATTAAAATTTAAAAATATTAGTTTTTTTATAAAGTTATACCCAAGAATCTTGAATATGACTGTAACGTCTGACCCAAGAATAATATTTATAATATTAATAATAACATTAAACTTGCATGACCCAAGTTTAAGTGGGTTTGACTGCAATACCAGACCCAATAGTTTTAGATATGGGTCTGGCTCCAAGGTCGTGTCATAAAAGTGTGTTAATTAAATAGATTAATTAAAAAGAAAAAAACAAAGAAAAAAATTAATGAAGAAAAAAAAATCTGAATTAACTGGGTTAACCCTTCAAAGCAGGTTAACCCGTCAAACCTTGGATTCGTGTCGTGAAAGTTTGATAATTAAATAGAAAAAAAAATTTGACGGGTTAACACAAAATTAACTTGGCTAACCCGTCAAACCAGGTTACCCGTCAAATTCGGAATCCGTGTCATGAAAGTTTGATAACTAAATTAAACGAAAAAAATTAATTAAAAAAGAAAAAAATAAACAAAAATGCATCAGCCTTTTCACTGTGGACTCAGTATGCAGTCTACAGTTAAATATATAAAAACAGCAAAAAAAAAAAACTAAAAGCATTGGTCGATAACTAAATAAAAAAAAATTTAATATTGATGAACTAAATTAAATAAAAAAATATTAAATAAAAAGAAATAGTAAAAGAAAAAAAACTTATATGAAGAAAAAGAAAAAAAAATCTAAATTCACTGGGTTAACCCGTCAAACCTAAGATTCATGTCATGAAAGTCTGATAACTAAATAGAAAAAAAATTAATATCAACAAACTAAATAAAAAAAAATTAATTAAAAATAAAACAAAGAAGGCATCAGCCTTTTCACCGTGGACTGCACTGTGCAGTCCACAGTGAAAAGCATAAAAAAAAAGCAAAAAAATAAAAATAAAAATTAAAGGCTTCAGTCTTTTCACTGTGAACTGCATATAATATTAGAAAATGAAATTGGAAGAACAAAACTAATGAGGAAAAAGAAAAAAAATCTGAATCAACCGGGTTAACCCGCCAAATTAGGTTAACCTGTCAAACCTGGAATTCGTGTCATGAAAGTGTGATAACTAAATAGAAAAAAGATTTATTATTAATGAAATAAATTAAAAAAAAGATTAATTAAAAAGGAAAAAGCAAAGAGAAAAAAAAACTACAGGAAGAAAAAAAACTAATCAAGAAAAAGAAAAAAATCTGAATAAACTGGGTTAACCAGTCAAACCTGGAATTCATGTCATGAAAGTTTGATAACTAAATAGAAAAAATTTAATATTAAGAAACTAAATTAAAAAAATAATTAAAAAAAAGACAAAAAAAAACTAAAGGCATCAGCTTTTTCACTGTGGACTGTATTGTGCAATCCGCAGTAAAAGGCTTAAAAAGAAAAAGAAAAAAAAAAACAAAGGCACGCGCGATGGGTTAAATTTTTTTTCTTGCATAAAAAATATCAAAAAATGCTAAGATCTAAGAGTGTTAGGTCTTTCTGCAAAGATATGCTTAAAAGCTTTTAGTTTAGTTGCAACGCTTGACGCAAGAGTAATATTTATAATATTAATAATAATATTAAACTTACATGACTCAACTTTAAGTGAGTCTGACTGCAACACCGGACCCAAGAGCCTTGAATGAGTCTGGCTGCAAGGTCGTGTCATAAAAGTGTGATGATTAAGTAGATTAATTAAAAAAACAAAGAAAAAAAAACCAACATGAAAAAAAAACTAATGAAGAAAAAGAAAAGAATCTGAATTAACTGGGTTAACCTTTCAAACCAGGTTAACCCGTCAAATCTGGGATTCGCGTCATGAAAGTTTGATAACTAAATATAAAAACAAATTGACGGGTTAACCCGTCAAGCCCGGGATACGTGTCATGAAAGTCTGATAATTAAATAGAAAGAAATTTAACATTAAAAAACTAAACTAAACGAAAAAAAATTAATTAAAAAGAAAAAAAGCAAAAAACAATTCCGGGTTAACTCGTCAAACCAGGTTAACCCGTCAAATCCGGGATCCGTGTCATGAAAGTGTGATAACTAAAAAACAAAATTAACATTGACAAACTAAATTAAACAAAAAAAATTCATTAAAAAAACACAAAGAAAAAAAGCAAAAAAAAAACCATAAAGGCATAAAAAGCAAAAAAAATAATTTTTTTTTTTAAAAACAGCTTAGCGTTTCACGTGGACTGCACAGTAAAACACTGAACAGTTTTAGTATATGTTATTAATTAAAAAGAAAAAAGCAAAAAAAAATTCCAGTTAACTCGTCAAACCAGGTTGACCCGTCAAACCCGGGATCCGTGTCATGAAAATCTGATAACAAAAAAAAAATTAACATTAACAAACTAAATTAAACAAAAAAAATTCATTAAAATAAAAAAATACAAAGAAAAAAGAAAAAAAAACTCATAAAGGCATAGAAAAAGAAAATAAAAAAATGAAAAAAATAAAAAAAAAACTGCTCAATATTTTACTGTGGATATACATAATAAAACACTGAGCAATTTTAGTTTATTGTTAATTAATAATATATATATGTGTATTAGTTTGCGCAAATACATGAATGATGGGATTTTGGTGCGGTTTTCCTCTTCTTTTTTTTTTTTTGTAACGCGTGGGCTTCACATAGTAATTAAGGATTAGAAGCGAAGCAGCCCTTGCCTGGCCAATCTCAGTTTAGTAAAAATAAAAAAAAGAACAAAAAAAAAGAAGAAGACGAAGACTGCTCAGTGTTTCACTGTGGATTTGCGAGCAGTTTTAATTTATTCTTAATAGTGGAATGATTTTTTTTGTTATTTATTGATGCTGTTATTTTAATTAACAACTTTCAAATAAATAAATAAAAATAGACAGAAAGAATATTCAACATTCTTATTTTGAATTTTAACATTTAATTATGA
>Ga0325414_1006432_pt1 | contig 12456 bp, 8 predicted proteins | sample PopdelMetagenome_8_FD_206183 | JGI IMG/M metagenome (GOLD analysis project Ga0325414, IMG submission 206183) | Populus deltoides microbial communities from Bellville, Georgia, United States - Leaf-PdKOR-R3 | ecosystem: Host-associated > Plants > Phyllosphere > Phylloplane/Leaf | place: USA... | reverse complement strand
CAGTTTCGTATTTGTCTTCGACTAGCTTAAGTTCTTAATTGGTACAGGTTAATCCTGTTGATCTTCACCATTCTCTTGCAACATAAATTGTCATTTGAAATTAATAAATTTGGTCAAGTTTTTAGTGTCTACGTTAATTAAAGCAGAAGGCATGCATGACTTTGCATCAAACCAAAATATTCAATTGATTGTGGGTAACATCTGGTCTCCAATACAAAATTAGCTAGTGGTCTGAAGATCAAGCACCCTGTAAATTTAAATGAGTGAACCAAAAACACTCCTTTGATCTCTAAATTGATCAATTTAATGGTAAAGAATATTTTCAATTTAAAAGGTTAAAAGAACCAATTATATTTATTTGTACGTGTTAGATAATAATATAAATTATATCTTGAGATCTCACCTAACAACTTAAGTTATTGGGTTGAGATAGTTCTTTGATATGGTATCAGAGTCTTGATGATCAAGCCGTCACGAGTTCGAGTCTCACCATCCCCATTTATTTGATAAAAATTAAGCACAAGGTAATGTGAGCCTTTGCAAGTTTCAAGCCCAAAAGGCTTTCACTTGAGGGGGCATGTTAGAGAATAATATAAATCATATCCTGGGACCTCACCTAACAGCTTAAGCTATTGAGTTGAGATAGTTCTTTGACAGGCCGTCAAACAAAAAAAATCAATTTTTCAATGTTTGAACTCGGATTGAGTAGACTATATTGCTATTCACACTATAATAGGTCCAATAACAAAAGTTATAATTTTGTTTTTGAATTTTGCAGTTACTGAAAGCAACAATGCACAATTATCTTTGGCTTAAGTAGTTATCAAACCTTTTATAAATGTAAAGAACTTTGGACAAGTTGGAAAAATACGAGAAAATGATACTTTTACATTAATTAAAAGAACACTACACCAATAAACAATTTTACCGACAGATTCATTCCATCGGTGTAAGGAACGCACTTCATCGGTAAAATATTTCTTGACGGCCACACCGATAGAACAAGTTCGTCAGAATTTTGATCGTCGGTAATTTCCCTTTTCATCGCTAATTCTGTCGGAAATAAAAAAACCAAAACACTGACGGAATTACAGACGGTGAAGCGCGCCGAAAAAAAATATTTCCCGCGAGAACTTTACCGATGGAATAATTCTGTCTGTATTTGCAACGGTAATCTCCGACGGTCTATTCATTGGTGATTGTGACATGGACGGAAAATATTTCTGAACTCCCTGTCTAATACTGATGGATATAGTTCGTTGGTAATCGTAACTGTAAACACCAACGAAAATATTCCATCGGTGATTGCGGCATGGGTGGTAATTTTTTTGCAACTCTCGGTGAAATACCGACGGCTTGGTTCCATATGTAAAGTCGTTGGTATTTATGTATAATATTTTAAAAAAATTATTTATTAATAGTAAAAAAACTAATTAACCAAATAAAATTGTATTAAACATTAAAAATATAAAAATAATGTTAAATAATATTCATCAAAATATTCATTACAAATTTAATGTGTTTCAAAAATAAAATTAAACTAGAATAACGACGGAGCTAGAGGAGGAGGAGGAGGAGGCTGGTTGTTCCCGGGACTGTACGGCCAAAAAGGGGTTGCACTTGTATCATCACCCATCCTTGATCTAATCTCCATGACCATTTGACGGAGCTGATCATAATCCATCGAGAGTCGTTCATATTGTTTTTTTAAGGCCACGAACTCCTCAGACTAAGTGCTTGATGTTAATGGAGAGCTTCCACGGTTGAGATACTATGGGTCAACCGCAAGTTTTTGGCCGTAGTGTTAGAGAGCCCGTAGACCTGATTTTTATCGGGTCCACCAGACGATCCTACCTTCATTCACAAGTCCGGATCGAAATCTGGATGGATCGAAGGATCGTCCCCATATCTCTCCCTCAACCGGCTATTATAGGTCTCCTGAATTTTTTTTTTTAAATCATCATGTTCAATTCAAGAAAATAATAACTTACAAAATAAAATGATTGAACGAACATACCACGAAGTGCTGAGCACGGTTGTCCATGAACTGCTGCACCTCGTTTTGGTGGTCTTGACTTCGCACGTGCGTCTCTACAAACAGCTCCATTGGACTCGGCTCACGTCCAAGAGACGCAGCCTGTAAGGAAAAAAAAAGGTTGCAAATTAAATATATTTATAAGCAACAACAAATTAATTAATGACAATATTTTCATTTAAATTAATCTTACCATCTGCTTCGCATGTGCACTGAACGGGATGAAGCCGTCGGTGTGCGTGGTCACCGAACCATGAATTTACAGTTCCAGTTGTCGGCACCGGACTATGAGCGTCATGAGAACCACTCAGACGTCACGTGCTCAATATATGTCGTCCATATATCCCCCGAGATGAATGGCGGTTCGAATTCCCGCCAAACCGCCATCTTAGTCCATCCTTCAAGACCGTTATCCCTAGCATATCTTTTTGCTTTTTTTTTTTATATGTATTGTACCAAAAATCACACAACCTACTTCCATAGTAAATTCAACAATAACAATTCATATTTAACAAAATTGTCAATTATTATAGCAATACAAACAAAAAATAAATTGAACAAATCAAAAGCAAAAACTAAAGACTTTAGGAATGAAAAACGTTTACCTTATAGTGTGTTAATTTCAAGATTTTATCTACGAACAACACACAAAACAAAGAACACCACAAAATAATCATAATTAGAACAAAAAAAAGTACAAAAATAGAAAGATAAAGAAAGGAGAATCATACCTTTTAATATGTTGAAAACTACAATCAAAACAATAAAAATACAATGAAAAATTCAAAAGATTGATACTGAGAGGAGAAGAGAAGAAATTAGAGGAGCCAGGAAAAAATGAACCACAAAGAGGGGGTGTCGGTTTTATATTATAGGTTAACCGACAGAATTCCCGACGAAACATAGAATAATATTTTTTTGAGTAGTGGCATTAAATTCCGTCGGTATTCTTTTGAAATTCACACTAAAATTTTGAAAATCTCTCCAGATTTTTCGACGTCCGTCGGCAAATCCATCGATAACTATGTGTCAGAGCACGCGCATTGGATTTGCTGCGTCTGTTGGCAAATCTTTCGGTAAATATGCCGACCAACCAAGCAGTCTGACAGTCGTGCGCGTTGGAATGTGCGCCATCTGTCGGTGAATGTGTTGGTAAATACGTCGATGAATGTGGCAGGGGCCGTAATTTTTTTACAAATCTCGGTAAAATACCGACGGGTACCATTCCGTCGGTATAGTTGTCACTAAGTGTGGCAAAATGCCGTAATTGTTTTGCAACTCTCAGTACAATACCAACGGGTAAGAAGCCGTCAGTGAAACTGTCAATCTTTTGCAAGTTTTGTTTGTATTGCCTGTTTATCCTCTGCACAAAAGCTTGAATTGCAAACTTACAGCACGCACAATACAATAACAAGAGCAAAAAATTATAAAATAAATATTTCATGTTCCAAAATATCATCCATAATATTACAACATAAAAATAAGGCTTTACAACATATTTAGTCAGAATTTTCATCTTCGTCCTCAATTGAATTGTTATCAGCTTCATCACACTCTTCAATGTGGTTATCATCTTCTTCATCAACATTCTCTAGTCCACTAGAGCTCAAAACAATATTCAACTCTGCGTCAACATCAACAAAACTATCATTGAAAATTCAAATTTTCTTCTAAGTCAATCGAAGAAGGAACTCGGTATGGTTCAACCAACTCACTAGCTTGAAAGACTTCATCTATCACCTCGACACGACCCTTGGATTTGGTTTTTAAAACGGATAACCTATCAACTCTTGATTGGTTCTTTCTAAAGGAAGGGGTGTATGTGTAATAAATTTGTTGGCATTGCTTTGTGAAAACAAAGACATCGTTTCTGTTGCAGTGTCTGGCTTTTGAGTTGATTTCAACGAGACCATAATGAAGATCTACTCTGATTCCTCTGTCAATTTTGTCATACTAATAACATTTGAATAAAAATACTCTATTCTGCTCGTTATGATATTGCAGTTCGATGACCTCTTCCAATCTACTGTAGTAGTCAACTTCAAACTCACTAGAAGTCGATCCCTTAATACAAACACCATTGTTGTATGTCTTTCTCTTCCATGCCCGTATTCTTCAGTATGAAAGACATATCCATTGACAAAATACCCGTTATAGCACTTGACTTTTCTTTCACGTCCCAAGCTTAGTAAAGACAGTGAAATAGTAACATTGCCTCCCATTTGATAAACCTTGTATATCAAATACAACAATAATCAATAAACGGATATTCTGTAGTATTGACATACAGTTAATTACCTTGTAAGAGATAATGAGTTTGTGATAAGACTTACATGTGTTCTAAACCACGTGGAAAATTGTTCATCTTGTAATTGAAAGATTTGAAATTCGGTCAGCTGTGAGTTATTGGACAGTAAATATTGTCGATGTTGCCTGCAAGGTTGTTCCAAATTATATGAGTTTATGATATCACAATAAATAAAGAGTACACTCTTGACAAAGTTTAAGTCGAACATCTACTTCCTTAATAAAAGGTCTCAGCTCATCACAGTTAAATATGACATAATTGTGTGCTTATTTGAACTCTATTTCAGACAAATATCTTCCCCTTACGTTATTTTTAGGTGTGGGTCATCCAGGATTGGAGAATATTGACAAGTTCCCACTTGAAAGCACTTCACCATCATCATCATGTCGTGGAACACGGTTGATCCTCATTCTCAAATGAGGTTCAAAATAGTATTAGATAAATGTTGAGATCTCCTCAACAATATAGGCCTTACATATTAACGCCTCAACATACGCCTTATTCTTAACCTTTTTTTTTTAAGTTGAACAAGTACCTGCATATATAGAATTAATAAAAAATTATCAATTAAAAAAATTAAAAAAAAAACTTTTAATTATGAATTACATAGCAATTGTAATATCTAACTGCTCGAACGGATACATCCATCTGTACTGGATCGGTCCTCCAACTTTTACCTCAAATGGTAAATATACGGGTAGATGCTCCATTGAGTCAAAAAATGATGGAGGGAATATCATCTCAAGTTTGCATATTGTCTCGATGATATTCGTTTCAAGCCTTTTAATGTAATCAACATTCAACTTGCTGGAGCATATATCTCTGAAGAAATGACTGATTTCCATGAGTGCATCCCATATCCCCTTTGGCGACAAATTATGAAAAGTTAATGGGATGAGTGTTTGCATAAACACATGGCAGTCATGACTCTTCAGTCCATATAATTTGCATTCCTCCGTATTAACTAGCCTTCATATGGTCAAGACATGTCCATCAGGGAAACACAGACTCTTAAGCCATTTGTATACTAGTAGTTGTGCGTTTTTCTCTAACACGAAGCTTGCTATTGGTTTTGCGACCTGTGACCCATCATAAACCAACTCCATATTTTTACAGTTATAGAACAACGCTAAATCCAATTTAGCCTTGATGTTGTCCTTTGTCTTCCCCTTCACATCCATGACAGTGTTGAAAATGTTCTCAAACATGTTCTTTTCAATGTGCATGACGTCAAGGTTATGGTAGAGAAGATTGGTCTTCCAATAAGGAAGCTTCCAAAAGATACTTTGCTTTACCTAATTATGAGTCAAACCAAAACTAGAAAACTTCTGCTTACCTGACTGGAGACCAAACACAATGCCACCGTACTCTAACACAACATCATGTAATTTTTCACCAGAAAGACGCTGGGGTGCAAGATCCTTTTCAATTCCGCCAACAAAGAAATCATTTTTGTTTTTTCTGTACCTGTGATTCGGTGGCAAGAGACGACAGTGACAATCATAAAAAGAAGCTTTACCCCTGTTTGTTAGCGTGAATGCCTTGTTGTTCTCCATGCAGTATGGACATGCTAGTTTTCCATGCGTGCTCCAACCAGAAACCATTCCATAAGTTGGGAAATCATTGATAGTCCACATCAAAGCCACTCTCATAACAAAATTTTGTTTCCTTGAGATATCATACATTAAAGCTCTGGAGGACCACAACTGCATCAACTCATCAATCAACGGTCGAAGACAAACATCTATATTTCATCCCGGACTGCTCGGACCTGGTATGACCATAGATAAAAACATGAACTCTGGACTCATACACATCCCCGGTGGCAAGTTATAAACCGTCAGTATGACCGGCCAACAAGAATAAGGAGCAGCAAATGACCTGAATGGGTTAAATCTGTCTGTACACAACTCAAGACGCACGTTCCTTGATTCAGTTGAAAAGTGAGGATGCATATTGTTAAAGGGTTTCCATGCTTGTTAGAAGGATGCACCATCATTCCATCAACCGCATCATGTGATTGGTGCCATGTCATGTGCTCAGTAGTCCTTGGTGACATGAATAACCTCTGCAGTCTAGGTGTGATTGAGAATTATCTAAGTTTTTTGTATGCCATGAGAGTCTTTCCTCTGCCGGTTCTGGGTTTGTAACGGGAATGCCCACATGTTATACACTCGGTCAGCTCAGCATTTTCAAGGTAATATAACATGCAGAAGTTAGGGCACATGTCAATTTTCTGATATCCTAGACCGAGGGGTTTTATCATGGACTTGGCAGTATAGAAGTTCTCTTTCAGCTTGTTCCCTTCAGGTAAAATGCTTCTCGCCCATTCGAGTATACATACAAAAGTTATAAATTTTTTTTTTAATTTTACAGTTACTGAAAGCAACAATGCACAATTATCTTTGGCTTAAGTAGTTATCAAACCTTTTATAAATGTAAAGAACTTGGGACAAGTTGGAAGAATGCGAGAAAATGATACTTTAACATTAATTAAAAGAAGCTAAATGGACAAGTTGGAAGAAAGCGAGAAAATGATACTTTAATATTAATTAAAAAAAAAAGCTAAATAGCCTTGGAAAAATATGTAATATAATGATAATTTTATTTTTTTCACCTAAAACACTTAATACTAGATATACATTGAGTCACTTGGTTTTATCTGCTCTATTTGTTATTATTAAATTTACTGGGAACAAATAAATTTTTCTCTATCTTAATTGCACTGTAGAACAACCAAAATATCATTGAAGCAAAAAATTTAAAATTAGCATCAATGGGTAATTTTGTGTTTCCACAATAGTTTTTTCGTTATTGTAGTGTCAAGTGAGGAGCAATTAGCATTTGATCAAATATAAAAAATTATTAAAAATTAAAAAGCATAATGAAATGAGGAAATTTCTCTTAAAATCAAAAAATTTAAAATTGAAGTCAAAGGGCTTTTGTTCTTTTTACAATAGTTTTTTTTTGTTTTGTTATTATTAAGTTCTCTTAGGAGTAATTTGGTATTTGACTATACATAAAACAACAAAAAGGTAAGGTGCATGAAGATTACTCCCTAAAAAATTATAATTTGGTCTACTTTGTTGTAGGTTTTTCAATTTCAGTTCTTATTCTTTTTATTCTAATTTTTGTTCTTGGCTATTTTATAGAAGTTCTATTTATTTTCAATTTCATCATTCCATCTCAATTTGCTATATATGTTTTTTTCTAATTTGATCCTCATTCTTGTGATTATATTTTTTATGCCTTTTATTGAATTAATGTTTATATTTAATTTCACCCTTCAATCTATAATTTTTTTATTTCAATTTTGATCCTCATTCTTTTGATTTTTTTAATCCTTTTATTCAATTAATTTTTTTTTCACCCTTCAATAAAAAATAAGTTTTATTTTATATGTCAATTTTGATCCTCGTTCTTTTAACTATTATTTTTTTATCCTTTTGTGTGATTGATATTCTTTTTCCAAGTTAATCTTTCAACATTTAATTAGTTGGGAATTGGGTTTCATGTTTTTTTTTTCCAGATAGGGTATTTCCAATCCAATATCAGGGGTCAAGGATTTGAAACATTATAATTCTTTTTATTTTTTTATCTAGTTATTCCAATCTCATGATCTGGATCGTGAATTTGGCAAAATATCTTGTGTTGGCTTGACATTAATTACTAGAGTACTTATAGGTTTGTCATGTTAACTCGGGTTAACAGGAACCAATTTTTTTATATCCTTTATTTACACCATTTTGTTCTTCTATATTTAATAAGTTGTAAATTGAGATATATCTTTTACCTCTTTTTCTAAAAATATATTTTTCTCATAGTATCCCAATCACTTTTCTTTTTGAATTTGATCCATATATATACTGTTGTTTTCTATTTTTTTTATATCTAATTTTAAAAAAGTCCACTTATTCGACCCAATTAGATCTATGATCTAAGTTGTATTTTTTCTTTTTTCTTTTAAAACATATTTGTGGCACTTGAACACTAGTTTTTGTACAAAAAACTAATTTGGTCTATGGGAATGCGAGCACAAGGTACTTTGACACAAAAAAATATAAGCCGACTTTGACACAAAATTAAGGCAAACTTCAAGAAAAAAAATCCCTTTGTACCAATAATTATCTCAAATAATTGCTGACATAAAGAACATAAGAAAGATAATTGGTAGTTATTTATAACAAGTGGTAAAAAATATTAAAAAAGTATTTTAGATTTATATTAATAAAAATTATTGTTATTATTGTTATTTGCAATTCAATGTAAAAAGTTAATATAAAACACCGTTGACATATTTGGTTGGCAAGGAATGGTATAATCCGCACTACTTTAGATTTTCTAGCCAGAAAACAATATTATAAACCTAGACCAGGTTTTCATATCCTTAGTGTAATAAAGAGCCAAAATTCATGAATCATATTCTTGTATACTGCTATAAACCTTGGAAATTATAGAACCGATTCATTAACTGACTAGGACTAACATGGTGCATGCCGATGATTGTTGAACAAACCTTACAATAGTGGCATTTTCTGGGTAAAGAAAAATTTTAGAGGAAGGCTATCTATATGTTATCTACTGGCATCTTGTGGGGTATTTGGCTAAATCGTAGCAAATTGATTGGACTACAGTCTTGATTACTACAAAGTGTTCTTAATAATATAGAAAGTAGAAATAAAAATAATAAATGAATTATTTGTCTTTTTAAGTGGCCTGCCTTCTTCAAGTCAATTCGATTTCAAAGCACAAGAAACCCTTGAAACCAAACCTCCGTATTTGTGTGTCTCTCTAAATAACTTTGATGCTCTAAATATATTTATTAGAAACCATTCTAGTAATAGAATTCAAACAACTTTAAACCTTAGGCTCTTAAGAAAGTTTTTGTTTCAAATAAAATATTTTATAGAAAAATATTATTAGTATAGGGATTGGAGTTGACTAGTTACTTTGTAAATCCCCAGCTAGAATATTTTTGAGTATAATAAAATGGGTTAAATAAAAAAAAACACTTAATTAAGATAAAAAAAATATGAAATTAATGAAATAAAGAGTGAACATAGTACTAAATTGTTAGAAAAAAAACATTATGGGGACAAAATATAAATACAAAAAAGAGAGGGTCAAGGTTCAATTAACAAGAGGATAATACTATAAATACACTTCCATTAGGGGTGTTCATGGTCCGGTTCGGTCCGGTTTTAACCAAAAGTTCAACCAAACCGGAAAATAATATTCCTTGTTAATATAACCCGGACCGAACCGAGAACCAGTTCAAACCGAACCGATTTTGTTCGGTTCGAGTCGGTTTTTTGGCTTTAAAAACCAGAAAAACCGGAAACCAATGAATGGCTGAAAACACTTGCACGATGTGTTGTTTGGTGTTCATGAGTTGGTAGAGGGATGTCCTTCTTGTCATTCAGTTTCCCGTCTAGTGTTAGGTAATCAATGCTCCACATCAATGGTCAACAATACAACCATTTGCGAAACATTAACTCTAGATGCTACTGAGAGCTTGGGAAAAGGCGGTGTTATTATCCTAAAGGACCTAGAAGACTTCTTGTTGTAGCTTTGCCTTAGCATCTTGAAAAACTTTAAGATATCTGCCACAACATGAAGACTTGGTTGTGAGACAAGGCTGTAGGAATTTGAGTAGAGGGTCAAGACAAGACACCTCTTGGAAGTATTGGTTGGTTACTTCCTCCAATTTAAAGGTTATTTATTTCAAAATCAAGAAGGTCGACATTGTCACCATTATTGTTGGAATTGGGCGAAGTCTTCGCATCATTTTTATACCATATGAGAGAAACTGAGAGAGAAGAGCACAAAGAAGAGGGAGCGAGAGGGAGGGAGGGAGGGGTGGGGTGGCTGGAAAGGGGAAAGAGAAGGGGGGCAGGGGGCAGCTGGAAAGGGGAAAAGGGATAAAATGATTTAGGGTTGGAGATGTTTTTTTTTATAGCTTTTTTAAAGTTATTTAGATTTAATTAACCGGTTCAGTTTGGTCCAATTCAATCGGTTTAAACTTTTTTAAATCGGACTGGACCGGGTGGTTTTTTTATTTTTTAATCGATTTATTTTTTCAATTAATTTTTTCTCGGTTTTTTTGATTTAATTTGTTTGTCGGTTTTTTTGAACACCCTTAACTTCCATTCTCTTTCATGCTATGATTTTTCAAAAACAAAAGAGGGGTTAGGGCTCTTTGATTTCTTCCTTTTTTCTTGATAAAATCCTCAACAAAAGACTAATTCGGGGTGATTAAAAGAGTTGGTAAGTGATCATAAAGAGGTATTTGAGTGATTTAGGGAGTTCTAGAAACTTAAAAGTGAGAACATGGGTTGGTGAGAGAATGAAGAAAGAAAAGGATAAATGGTTGATTTCCATCTTAAATCTCTTTTGAATCTTTGTTATTTCAAGGTAAGCATGGCTTTTTATTGTGTTTGATTTGAATAATTCCATGAATGAGAGCTTGAATGATGTTATGTATTATTATGAAATTTGAATTTGAGGAATTTGTTGATTTAATTTGGAATATTATGTTAGAATCTTATTATAAATATGAATAAAGATCGGGTAAGTAGCAAATTATTTCCATGATGGTGCATTCGGTTAGAAAGAAACACAAAAGAGAAATTTCTCATAACTAAAAACAATCTTGTCATTTTAAAAAACAGCTAGACCGATTTAAGAAACAGTCAGACCGTTTTTTAAAATGGTCAAATCATTTTAGCTACTGTCTAGTTTTGGTTTGATTTTGTGTTTGAGTTTTTTCTTAGTTTTTTTTTTTTTTTTGTTCTTTTAAGTTTGTTTAAGGGAGATAGGAATTGTTTGATGTAATTTAATATAATATATATGTTTAATGATGATGACTAAAACACTTAATGTGGGGTTGAGGATCAAATTACCAAAAAAGAAGAAAAAGAAATGGACATTCATGCATGGTGAAAATTTAGAATTTTCAATTCGATTAAATTGAGAATTTAAAATCTACATGGAGAATAAAATTGATTTTTATGGTGATCAATGACAAATGACATTGATTCTAATAGTACAAGAGAGGTCATGAGACCTATTCAATAACAAGGAACCATTATATGCACTTAGACACTAGATGGATGCTCGGCACCTTACAACTACAATATTAGTTAAATTGTAATTGCAATTTTCTTTAATCGTATCCCGATTTTTATTTGGAAAATTTTAAATAATAACAAAAACTAACTCTCTGGTTAATGGGATTAGTGTCATGATTAATAGGCAATAGGAGAAATTAATTTTCTGGTTAATATAATTAGTGTTTTGATTAATAAAAAATTAAAGAAATTAATTTCCTGATTAATAGAATTATTGTCTTGGATAATAAGCAATTGAAAATACTCATTCCTCAATTAATAAATAGGATCAGTGCCTTGATTAATAGGCAATTGAAAATACTCATCCCCTAGTTAATAGGATCCTTTTGTTAATAGGATTAGCATCTTGAATAATGAGCAATTGGATAAAAATAATTTTATGGTTAATGAGATTAGTATTTTGATTAATAAGCAATTGAAGAGATTTATTACATGGTTAATGAAATCAATGTCTTGATTAATGAGCCATTAAAAAACCAATTGATTTAGTAATAAAATAAAAGCTTGGTTTAAGTTAGAAATGATATTGGCAAGTCTTTAAAATTGTGCTATTAGCATTGAATTGCAAAGATAAGGATATATTAAGAAAATAATTGTTTGATAAATGTTCTTGTCAATGTATATCCAGGAGATAATATTAAATTATTGAATATAAAACTAATTGTATTAGATATTAAATAAATTTTAAAGTATCTCACGCAACACCATGCTAAGTAGTAGATTCATGAATTTATATATTTTTCTTTGTAATATTATTTTGTATCCAAAAATATATTTACATATCTAAATTAATTATGGAAGCATGTCTACCTTCAAATTTTTTTTTTTTTTTAACGAACATGTGTGTCTTGACTTCTGTTGCAACTAATTTACTTTTCACATTATTTGTAATACTTGAAGAAAATGAAAAGTCCATATGGTTAGATTAAGGAAGTCTCAAATGGTGGAACTAACATTGGAATTACTGTTTGCAAAGTTATAAA
>Ga0325414_1006429_pt1 | contig 12461 bp, 10 predicted proteins | sample PopdelMetagenome_8_FD_206183 | JGI IMG/M metagenome (GOLD analysis project Ga0325414, IMG submission 206183) | Populus deltoides microbial communities from Bellville, Georgia, United States - Leaf-PdKOR-R3 | ecosystem: Host-associated > Plants > Phyllosphere > Phylloplane/Leaf | place: USA... | reverse complement strand
ACATGCTAGAAAAAACATTCCTCATCTTGGACACTGAGTACTTGAACAAGAGACAGCTCCTATGTTCCAAAAAGAAAATGAAGATCTGATTGACGTGTTCTATAGCTTGCGTTGCTCAAACAATTCTCAGCATAACAATATTGTTGATTGCCAATAAGCTACATTTCTCATTAAGTACTCCGATGATGATCTTATTTTCACCAGCTGCAACACTACTGCCTGCTTCAGGTCACCCTAAGGAATTTTGGCAACAAAGCTAGTGGCACAAAAGAGAGAATTTAAAAGTGCCATGGAACATAAATCCTGAACCGCTACCACATAACTAGGCTTGATCTCAAAACAGAGCAAAGATCATCACTAGCATTACAAGGGATCATGTTATTATTATCTTGGAGAGCACAAGATCTGCACTGCTTTAAAAGCAGTGGTGGAAGTCATAATCGAACTATAATTTTGCTTCTCATTCAAAAACGATACCTGGTTTTTATTATTCTTTTCACTTTTCTCATTGAGCGTCTGCTCAACTTTAAACAAACAAGTACATACAAGACAAATCACATTGAAAAATAGCAAGGCTCCTCTAGGCCCGGTTTCACTTCAGGGGACGTAAGCATCTAGCCACATTAATACTTCCATCTTGATGTTTCCCTTTTTACATCAGCAATTTGTTCTTTACTTGATAAGATATCAGGCCCCAGTGCTATTAGCTGGTGGCAAGTTCCAGTGTTTTTCGGCCAAGATGGAACCAAAAGAAAAGGAAATATCCATTCCCACTTACAGATCGTTACTCAGTTGATATCCTTGTGATGCTGACATTCAATCCGGCTAGATAACGAATTAAAAACTGTTCCTCTCACCTACCCAACTTCTAGCCATTACTTTCACCTTCCCAACTTCAGGACCACATTCCTCAAAAGGTATAAACTACAGCCCATTGAAGAAAACAATTTCATCTACCTAAAACACTTCATTTTGAAACCAATTCTGGAGGATTCGTAGGATATATGTACTGAAACTGGTTCCTTTGACAAAAGCACTGCAAGCTTTCCCACAACAAATAAATTTTTTAAACACAAATCTAAAAGCAAATACGTAAAACAACTTAAATTATCAATGAAAAAAGGATGATTTTCCCAAATAAATAATGAATCTTACTGTTAATTTGACGAAGTGAGATTTCTTGGGATTTGATCCTTGAACGGACTAAACCACCTAAGCAAGGGAAAAGGTAAAAGTTATTTCCAGTTCATGAGCTACTTGCCACTTTTGTATTGATCTACAATATCAAATGAAAGGTCATTCTTACAGTTTTTTTTAAAAAAAAGTGTAAAGGGCTTATAGTTTTACTAGCATGATGATTTTAGATGACCTGGTTTTATAGGAGGAACTGTGTATATGAATCTGGGCAGTACTCTGCTGGAAAATTTGCATTCTTGTCTCTATATCACTTCATTCTGATCATCCATCTTTCAAAATGCTGCAGAAGCACATATTAGAGGGACACGTGGTGCAGGGAGGAAATACTTCTCTTTTGAATTTCCATAATGGATCCAAAACCTTCATATCTTTGAGTGAGTCTAAGATATAATAAATGTTGAGAAGCATCTCTCATGAAGCTTCATGGATAACACTTCCCAACTCAAATCGGCTGGAACTTCTATGCTTTCTAATTTGGTTCTCCCAGATCATTGCTCTCAATTTAGCAACATGATCTGATCTTCCAGCAACTGCATGGATATCAGACAAAAGAACAAGATTACCAGAATATTATCAGGCTCGATCTTGAATAACGCAGCTCCTGAAATTTCAGCCAATTGAATCTTGTGATGAACCCAGCATGACTGCTACGCTACTAAGAAGGTCATCAACAACACCGGCATAGAGCTTTTCCACTGATTGAGTTCCATGATCATCGGTCATTTGCTTGAAACCTCCTCCCTCGTTCACAATGCCCCCAATGTTACAAGCAGTCAAAACCACTAGAAAACAACTACATCAAGTTTTATTTTTTCCCTTTGCATCAACAGATAAAGAAATGCTATCTTGATTCGGTCCATGATTTGCAAAGGCAGTAATATTTTGCAGGGCAAATCTTTCTTATAGACCTTTCTTAAAAGCTTTCAAAGCTCTTTCTTTTCTTGCACCATTTGCATACACATCTATCAAACTGGTAACCACTGTGTACAAGCTAGCATGATACCCAATATAAAGTTCCAATTTGGTCTTGATACCTTATTCCTAAAGAACTCATACACGTCCAAAGCATTATGCGGCTGCTATTTTTAGCATCCTGTCAAAAAAGAATTCTGCAGCTTCCAAATTCCCTGCTTTACAGAACCCAAGACCATTGAATTCCAAGTCACAACATCACGAATTAGCCTAACTTCTAAAATATTCCAAGCAGCCGAAACTATCACATCCAATACCACCAAGTCCTTCATAGGCACTATCTCAAAACGAATGCCTCCTCAATGTCCCCAGCCTTAACATATCCCTGAATCAAACTATTCAAACAGATCACGCTCCTCTCTTCCATCCATGGTATATATGTTGTCCAGCATAAACTCTTTCGCTGTTTCCATACCCCAAAACCATTGAATTCTTGCAAACAATATCTCTATCTTCCATCTCTGCAAACAACACCAATGGATGGAGAGCAGTGAGGTCGGAGGTGATGGTGATAGAGCCTAAAATTACAAGAGTGAATATCTCATGGCGCCTAAATTGAATCAGGGTGGTTTTAACTGTTGGGTTAAGGAGCGTAGAGTTTTGGAGAAAGAAATGGACGGGTTGTGTACGGTATACGATTAAAAATACATTTTAAAAAAATATTTATTTCAAAAGTATTGAATTAATATCTTTAAATGATTTTGATATATTTATATCAGATATTTATATAAAAAAACATTAATGTAGTAATTAGTGCTTCTATGCCTTTTAGCAAGTGGCCACTGCTACAGGCATGAAAACACCACAGGGCCAGCGACCCATTGGTGGATTATGCCTCTACTAGAATGGGGGTGCGATGTGGATTTCAAGCCTGTATCTCGAATCGAAAAGGGGATAAATCCCGAATCCTAAAAGTAGAGATTAACTTGTAAACCAGAGCTGAATTCAATCAAAGAACCCTAAAAACTAAACATTTGTCAAACCTGATTGAATCCTCGAGAACAGCAGTGCCTGGCAAAGAGACAGTGAATGGCTGCCATGTCGTAGCAACTTTTGTACTGGAGTCAAGGATCTCACTAATAATCTAAAATTACCAATAAAATCAATATTTAAGGCTCCCTTTAAGTATAATTGTACATAAGGTATGGCGAATCGTGGTGAGTTACAAATGCTTTGAGCTCGTATTCCCATCTCCTTATCCGGGAAACATGGAGACAAGGTAAAACAAATATAGGATCACTGTTTGTTTTTCTTCTTATATTTCTATCCCGAGCCAGAAACCCGCTTTATCAACAATTGCCGAATTGCCCAAAACAGTCATCAGAAAACATTGGGTAGTCTGGAGCCAAAAATATCAATTAGTTCAGGGTTTGCACAGGGCCAAAGTCAGGTGCCATGTCAAAAATTTCTTCCATTTCTCTATAATAATTCCTGATCTTTTCCCCGGTGAAGCTAGCAGGATGAGAGCAGCTGATACCTTGTGAATCTTTGGTTGCCCAAACAGTACTTTGCATCAAGCAGATATTCCTATTATTCACTTGATTCCTGTACATTCCTGTCATGATCAATGTTCTTGTTTTTCGTTCTTGTTTTTCGACAGAGAATTATCAGCACTTTGTTGGGAAACAACCAGCAGAGAATGGCTATCAGCCACATTCTCTCTTTGGTGCGTGGAGTGATACTCCTGAGCTGTACGCGTTGCATCTAGGTATGATATTCCATATTTTTGTCCATGAGTTAATCCGGGGCAAAGTCCCTGCAAAGAAAAACCATCAACATTCCATGTCAAGATTACCAAGGCTGTTGCAAACAGCAGGTAACATGAAGGTTGACACTCCTTGTTTTTATTCATTTATTCTATAACTTCACAGTTGGATATTCACTGAAATTCAAAATGACACGTCAGGGGATAACAACACTCAATTTGCATCAAATTTATTAACAGCATTCTTCCTCTTCCCAAGAAAACGTAAAATCAATTAATACATCTTTAACAAGGTATCATATAGGATTTAGTGCTTAATAGTAATAAAATGAGGATGCAGGCGGGGGATTTGGAAAAAACAAAAGGTAAACTAACCTTCATCAACCCTGATGTAGTAGTAGACTCGAGAAAAGAGGAATCTGATGGATAGCTGGAATGAACCCAGCTCCCAGAAATCACACTGGCATTATTTTCTTGGGGATGGATTGAGATGTCTGATTTACGAGATTCCTGTTCAATGCCACCACCTTTACAGTATGCACCTAAATATGAACAATGTTCATGTATGAGAGATATTTGTGGGGTTGCAGGCAATAAGTGGCCCTCTGTGCTGAAGATGTACCTGTAAATGAATAAATATTTCCAACAAATGAGTGAAAATAAGAGATAGTAGAGAATTAACCTTGCAAGCACAATTAAAAGCACAAAGCCTTACTTGTATGGCCCATTTTCTACAAGGTTATCTGGACCCGAAGCCAAATCAAAAAGAAGCCATAGATACTTGACCTAACAACAGTTTTAGCAAGCAATTAATCAAATGCAATGGCATAATCAAGGCATAGATGGATTAAAACTCATGAAGCACAGCAAATGGAAAGGCAAAGTCACTAATATAACCTTCTGCCTGGCAGGACACACTCATTTATTGCCATAGAATATGAGCATCAATCCCTCTTATATCAAATATTAAAATAAAAAAAACAAATAAACCTTCTGCCTTATTTCCATGAAGACACCTTATCCTCCTTGTTGTACAGAAGTTTTTATCTCTTCTAATAAATCTATTCTTCTTTTTCCAGAAAAAGGGAAGCAAAGAAGATTGTGCCTAATTTATCCCAGAGGAAACAAGCTATCATCAAAATATAAATCTCATATAAAGCAAACAGTCAAACCCAAGGTTCGCACACCTTGGCCAGAATAGGAGTGGTTCAGTTTGGCCAAGGCAAAAAAGTTTAGCTGCTGGGTTTGAATAGAACATAACCCATTTAACCAGTCTGCACACCAACCCTAATCCTAGTATCTAATTGAAATTCTTTAGCATGTACTGAACATGTAATGGCACACTTTTCTCAAGCAAAAGGAAAAAAAACATAATATGGAAACCAAACAACATGTTAAAAGAATTTTATAAACATCTTCATGCTATTTTTTTCATTGCAAACATTTGAAAAGGTAAAATTTCCCTCTCATCATAAACAATCTTTACATTCTCAAGCATTTTCACAACCTTCCATTATTGGATGACAAGACCATCTATCAGGGCAATAATATTAGAGATTACTCCTAAACATGATGAACAGACAGTCTTGATATTAACCAAATCCACAAAGATGAAAATATTCCATCCCATTTGATGGTATGGTTCCTCTATAATACCAAGCGAAAAGGAAAATAAAATATCTGACTGGAGTTACCCAAAAGTAATACTAACAGTTTCGGCCAGGAAAAAGCTCTCCATGTGGTCCTCTTTCTTGTGAAATTCTACATCTACTATATGGCAATAACCACAGGGGCATCGAGCCCCATATTGCAAGCTCACAACCATATCCCTTCCAACGTCAAGATATCTGCAGAGGATAATTAGACATGGCTTCAATTGAAATTTCATGACAGTACAAGCCACATTAGGTGGAGCATGGGAATTGAAACAAATAAGTTAGGAGGCTATGCCATCTGGCAAACAGACCAGAATCTGTTTTATAGCAGCTTACATTCCAGAATATTTCTCGAATTTCTTTCCAGGTAATATTTTGCATCCAGGAAATTCCAGTCTACCCCAAGTTATCTGTTTGTAATTAAATCTGGTTAACCTTTTATTATTTTTTTATGCTAAATGTGAAGGTTAAGTTGAAGGAGCTAACAGCTAGTAAATCAGCAATGCATATGAATGTATTATTCTCCAATTTTCTAACTGGGATCTACTGCCTATGATAAACATATATAGAAATTTCATGGTACTGGCACGTCAGTATGCGATCCTTTCCAGATCCACTGGTTTCTTCTTGGTAGACATAAAGAAGCAATGATATTTGTCAGTATATAAAATTAAGAAATCCTCAATACTGGAAAAACAAAAAAACATTATGCAAGAATGAAGTTGTCACAGATTTTATCTGACCTCGGATCTCGGGTAGCTTTGTAAAGCCAATATGTGCTCTCTATCAACTCTGGGCGCAGTGGATAACTCTTCTGCCCATGCTATAAAACAAATGTATGGAAAAAAGATACAAATATATGAGATAATATATAACACACAAGATGTCTATTAGCATGCAAAGTAAATTACATAAAGAAAAGTGCATGGTGGAGGGAAAAGGCAAGAGTTATGGTGATGTCAGGTCAACAGAACAGACATTTCCTGCACAGCTATTTGTAAACCCATAGAATGGGCCTAACATCTGGAACACTTATGAATAATAACTTTCTTGGGCTTCCAATAAAAATGATTTGGATACCTGAACAGTCAGAGTAGCAAGATTAAAGCCTTCTGGAGTAAAACCATATCTTTTCCAGACACTGAAGAATGCAGCATGAGTTCGAATTGCAGGATCAATATCTCCTGCTAAAACCTTTACTCATATCCAATCAACCAAATATAGATTCAAAAAAAGGCAGTCATAAAATCTATAGTCCAAAATCTAGAATAAAGAAAAAGAAAATACCTGTAGGCCTGGCCAGAAGGCCTGCAAACTGTTAAACAATGGCCAGACAATAGCAGCAGAATCCATGTTTACCTCAACATACCTATAAAGACATCTAAAATTAAGATCCAATGGGTGAATTATTGCCCCATAAAAGAGGAATAACAAAAGAAACCAAATATAAAAGATATATTTATATTGAAGCACAAAATAGCCACGAGATTTTACCAAGGATCATTGTAAAGATAGTGCATAGCAGCTGCATAGGCTTCTTGGAAAATAAACAAATACTCCTCGTCACCAAATAACAAATAAGCCTGAAAAGATGAAGAAAATTTTCAGCCCAAAGATTCTTGTGAAATGAACAAATACTCTTTGTATAAAGAGAACCTGATTTATCTGCTATAGCAAAGAAATCTCTACCATTATCTGTGAACAGGAAATGATTAAAGCATTTTGATAGTGCTGGTTCTGCATAGACAATTATTTCTGAAGTGCTCTTTCTAAAAACCTTAAAAAATGGTGCCCACCAGTTTGGAATTAAGGCGTAGTTGAGTTGAGTATTTTTACCCCCCTCATTCATGATATATAGAACACAAGTCATAAGAAAGTGGAAAAAAAATTTGGTGACTCTGATAATTAAATAATTTTTTGATGGAATCACTGTATGATCACATACCTTTAAGAGATATTCATAGAAAGAATCAATACTTGTTCCTATTCCAGCATCCTGCAAAGCAGCAAAGGAACATGAGTATTGTCCCTTGGGGAAAAAAACTGAATTGAGTTGCCCAAACGTTGAGAAAACTCAACCATGAAGAAATATGTGACAAGAAGCTTGATTGAATTTTTCAAGTGAATGCCATCCCTAATTTTAAGGTCACAAAGAGTGCACGAGCAAAGAATAACACCTTCTCTGGAATTTAAAAAAAATGCTCTCAACCATAATTTCTGAGCAAGTTAAGACAAAGTTGTCAAATATCATCAGACATGTACAATTTCAAGCCAAATATCAAGCAATGTGACTTCGATTAACCCAAATTCTTATTCTCAAACCAAATCATGTCATCAGCTAAATACTGAGATTTCAACCAAGTTCCCATATTAGATATCGATATGCTGCATTTTTTTGGGGGGAGAGGAAGGATGTGGGTGGATGCAATAAATTAAATAAATACTGAAGCTGAGATAAAAACTGCTAATATGTGCCCTCCTCATACTTTTAAAACACACGATGACATCAATTAACAAGGTCATTACAATGTGTTTCAAAAACTTCTGTTCTTTTTTTCACAACTTTCTTAAGGGATGGACTAGTCAGACAAACCATAGAGCAATCTGTAATTTTCTCCCACAATTTAATTATTCCTCATTATTCAACTTAAAAGAAAATGTCTAGGAGATTGCCATGTTGCTGTCAAATACAGGTAATTTTAAAAACACGAGATCTTCTACACACTTTGAAATGCTTCAAAAAAAAAAAATGTTACCTTTTGTGTCCATTCACCTGTAAATACATTGATGTGAGCACCAACCAAATTCAGCTTTGAACGGCGAGCCCATAATCCACGCACGGCATTTTTTGTTACTTGCTCAAAAACTGCACTTCCATGAAGATGAGATAAGAACAATAATCAATGTCAATAAGTGGATCACAATCAACCTTTGCAATTCCCCACAGAAACTGAGAAGGAAAAGGATAATAAAAGAAACCAGTCAATATAAGAAAAGAAGCTACAAAGTGATATGGAGATACAAAAGGCAGTTTTAGGATAACGTTCTGATAAAGTCTGAATTGACATTAGAAAGTTAATCTTTTATCAAATACAAGTCAGAATCCAGAAAGGCACTGTAAGGTCCACTTGATGGATGAACACACAATAGCCATAGTTGCTAGATACAGTACCACCACATTATGGAACAATTTAGCAGAAGGTGAAGATTGCTTCTGTTTTTATTTCTGGAGTTGAGGTGGAAGGGGCTGTTACCCTATTATGTTTGAAGTACCAGTGAATTTATAGAAAGTTTATACAGTAACTATTAATTGAGGCAAAGCCCCTGGTCAATATACAGAAGTTGCTTGATAATTAACTAAATATAAAGTAACTGAACACAGTTTCAAGTCAGGTTGAGATGCGTGCAACAGCTAGGGAGTCAATGGACTGCCTCTTCTGCTCAAGTCTCTTATGCAGCAACGCTCATTCCAATGCAAGTGAAAAATTTATTACCTTGGAGGAGGATTCTTTTTTTTGTTTTTTCAATTTGAACCATCAGGAAAGAGCGAGAAATAGGTCACTCTTGTTTTGACTTTCTCAAATCACTATATCCCAGAATATTCATGTGCATAAAATAAACGTTCATATGCTGTTGTAGCTGTCTACAGTATGACTAGAGAAAGTCTTATTCATAATAATGTTACATAAATGCCTTAATATTTCCATAATATAGCCAAATTAAATTTCTTCAGCCACACTGCCAAAAAGAGCAGACAAAGGTGCTGCCCGTGCCAATCCTCATGGAAAAAATTCTATTCGGATCTTGAAAATCTCACCATTGACCATGGACAGCAACTGAAGAGATCACAAATCTGGCACCGCTGCTTTGCAAGGCTCAGGAGTTTCTATTCAATAAATGATATACAAACTATGGATTCCATCTAAGAAATGGCACATCTGACAAGCTAAGAAGTTTGAGATTGCAAAATATGAAACCTGGCAGTAAGCCAAACACTGCTGGGCCATGATATAATAATGCAAGCACAATCTAATTTGTGTGAAGATGCAATTTATAACATTTTTATACATAAATTCTATATTAAAGGTTGAAAAACACAGATTTATCTCAACTTAATCGTGACATCTCATTTCTATAGGAGAAAATCAGAAACCTCAGTTGCTAGACGGAAAACAACAATTCAATGGCTAGCCTGGAAAATGTATCATGCTACGAATACTTACTTGGATCATTGGTCAAGCGACTAAGCATCCCAAATTCCAAAGTCAAGGTTCCACCACCAGCAGTTGACGTTATCTAAATATACCAAAAATTGCATTTCACTAGCTACCCAGTCATTTTAGGATATTGAATTCATGGAGTCAATTCTACAATGAATAACATGTAGCAGCAAAAAACAGTTATTATAACTGTTTGAAAAAGAGGGGTGCTATAAGGTGAGGGAAGCATTGGCAACTATCTCAAGAAATTCACATAAAAGGAGAAAAAGAGGGTGGCTTTACCCTGCTTTCCTGTTCATCAACCCCATATAAAAGATTGACGGACCCAAATGGAATTCCTGCAGTACATCATAGCTTAAGATCAAATTAATATAATATTACAGCATTTATGAACTTGCAAGGCCAATATTCGAAACATGCAATTGCTTTCAGAAATTTTAAATTTAGAGATTGATGGTAAGACAGACTCTATCCAACAAAAATAAAGCTACAAAACACATCCCCTAAAGCTAAGCTTGAAGACAATAACTAAGAGGTCCTAGTAATAAAAAAAAATGTCAAAAATATGATAGGCTTAAAACAAACCACAAATATAAATTCATTATGAATTGCCAGAAACATAAACTCATGAGTCATGACCACTCATAGAACTACAGATATAGTGCAAATTCTGTGTCCATGTCACAGATTTCACCCACCTCCCGAGGATGGAATGCCAAAAACCACAAGAAATACAGCAAATGTCAGTATCTAGTAGTCATACCTGTAGGAGTGTCAAATGCAGGTAGCATTCTCCGAGCCAGATCCTCAGCTAAGTCAAGCAATTGATTGTCATAGGATGGAATTCTCATACCCTGCAACCAAAAGATGGAAGTGGCATTCTCCCCGGATAGAATATCGAAAGGGTATCTAAGCATTTACTCATTATTGAGGAGCAATCAAGCGCATCAAGTTTCAAATATAAGATAAATTAGCACCCAAGAACATACTGTCTTTAAGCTATAACTTATGTGCAGCATGCACACACTTGTGTGTCATGCGCATTGCTTTCTTAATGCTTTATTTTGATATTTATTCATAGTAAAAGGCGATAAAATTCATTACTAAATGTTTCCCATTTCTTCCTTATCCTTGACTAGAAAGATATTGCAAAGAAAAGATTTACAAAGGTGATCATTGTATTTACCGTAGCATAATCACTTGCAATAAGATGAGCAGAGAGTAAACCTCCAAGGACCCGGATGGTAGTCTCAAAGACAGATACTGTTTTATTCTGGAAACACGATAACAGAATCAAAAAAATAAAAAAAATAAAAATAGATAAGATGTCTTCTGATAACTACAGACATAGGTTTTATAACTTCAGAAGGATAGTCATTTGATTGCTCGACCAAAATGATAGGAGGGGTAGCATGGCTTGTAATTTCTATGATGTAAATTTCAATATAAAAATGCATTGATGCCTGTTAAAAGGTTATTCCTATCAAAAGTATCAAAACATGTGAGCTCAAATCGTCATAGTAAATGCTTACTCACTATATCAAACCGAAGATTTTTACCAATCCAATCAACAGAGGAAGTGAACCGTTCTCGGTCACCAAGTAGAGCCAGCATATCCAAGGAGTCAATCTGCGACAGCATTAATATGTTCACCAAACTTTCATATAATAGCTTAAAGACAAAGAACCAGGAACAAGGATATCACCAACCAGAGTCAAAGCATAACCACCAAGACTGTCTTCTCCTTCACATGATAGAGGCTTTAATTCATCAAGCGGAAAAGCATGCTCCATGTATCCATTAAAAGCATGATAGAACATTTCACGAACCTATATCATACCATCAACAAAAACACATCACGCACATGAAGAAAAATCAATTCTTTATTTCTTTTCTAAAAAGATTAATACTATTCCCAAAACAGAGATGGTGCAATTCACCAAAGATTCGTAAGAGGAAAAAATACATAGAGGGATTTTTGTCAATTGAGCAATGCTTAAAGCTTCAATTAGTGTGATTGCAAATAAATTCATCAATGCAATTAAATAATAAATGGGCAGGATCAGATTTATAAAACTTGTAAAATTTACTTATAATCATCCATAAATAAGAGCAATTCTCGAAGTCCAGTAATTACTGAAAAGAGAGAGAGAGGAAACAGCTAAAAAACTTGAAATTCGATGATAAAGCTAAGAGGTGAATGCTTGAGCAATGATAGATCCAATGTTAAAGAAGAAGAAGAAGAAGAGTTTTCTTTTTTTCTTTTTATGATATTTCAAGGTGAATTAAAAAGAAGAAGAGGCAAATTTAAAAAAGGAAGGAGGGATGGGAGTACCTCGTCTCGAAGAAGCGTGGCTTCCTCGGGAGTGACACCATCAGCCGCAGTTTGTCGGAGGAAGATAATGTTGTTGTGGTTGGTGTCGGCAGATAATATTGAGAGCAACAACAACAAGGGCAGGCATCGTTGTTTCCAGGTTTTTTCCATTCCTTGCTCTCTCTGATTCCAGTCTCTCTGCTGTTTTGGTAACAACAAAGATATATGGCAGTAAATAATAAATAAATAGATATAATGAATGAATGAATGAATGAATGCTCGTGTTTGAGTTGTGCCCTTACTGAGAATTGAGCTTCTCTTTGCTGTGCTGTTCAGTTTTACTTTTACTACGAAACCATTTCCCTTCCGTCACAACCGAGTTTGGTAAGTGTTACCTC
>Ga0325414_1006428_pt1 | contig 12461 bp, 8 predicted proteins | sample PopdelMetagenome_8_FD_206183 | JGI IMG/M metagenome (GOLD analysis project Ga0325414, IMG submission 206183) | Populus deltoides microbial communities from Bellville, Georgia, United States - Leaf-PdKOR-R3 | ecosystem: Host-associated > Plants > Phyllosphere > Phylloplane/Leaf | place: USA... | reverse complement strand
CATAAGCATGAACAGTGATCCAGATTGAAGAGACACAGAGAGTGAAACTGGTGGTGGTGAATACTCATTCCATCAAGTATAAATGCAATATTAAGAAAATTCTCTCCTCAGAGTATCCAGAAATTAATTTAATTAGAAAAGGGGTTACCATTCCAGGATCTTCAGTTAATGTGTCAAGAACATCTTCAGAACCATCTTTACCCGCTGCAATGTGAAGAGGTGTCAAACCAGCTGGGCCTGTGACATCTGGCCTAAACAAAATGCTCTCATGGCTTCCACCAACTAGTGCCGTGTCTTTGGACCCAAATTTCTCAGGAACATATCTTAATAGGAGCTCCACAAGAGACCTAGAATTCCTCCTCACAGCTCTGTGAAGAAGGCCCATTTCTGATAATGCTACATTCAAAGATGAGTGCTCTTCAGTGCCAACAATTCCGTTGTGCAGAATGTTCAAGAGTTTCCCCACAACAGCACACCATTCATGGTCCATGGAGAATTCCATGAGCCACTTGAATCTTCTTAGTGGGAAGAGATTATTACTAGGATCCGAGCAGCCCAATCTAGACTTCAACTGGCTTCTGTGAAGAAGCCAGCTCATTTCATGAACAAAGTTCATCGCTTGATTTTTGGCTTCCATTTTTTCAGTTTCCTCAAAATCTGCATCTGTTTCAGTCTCCAACACACCCTCAAGCATGCGGATCTCAGAACATACATCTTCCTCTGCAACTAAGAAAGGAAAGAAACTGCTGCTAAAACCTTGATCTTCAATCTGGATAGAGAAAAGATTGAACTCAGCATACAGAAGCATACTCAAAAAAGTATCAGTATTCTATGAAAGCACATTAGCAACTGCATACAAACGCTTGAAAAACTAAAGAATTGTGTTGACTCAACATAAGGGTTAATTTAAGATACAGTTTCAAGAAAGAATTTTCCTTGAGATAGGAATGAAGTTCGCTCCAAACAAGCCCAGATATATCTAATTCACAATCTCTTTGAGATAGTAATGAAGTTGGCCCTAAATCAATCCAGATGTATCTTATTCACAAAGAAAGTGCAAAGCACTTTAATAACCTATCTGTTCACATATTAAGGTCACACTTTAATAAACACACTCATAGTTAATGAGAAAAAAAATTCACAGATTCAAATTAAACTAGCATGTATCCAACAAATCCTCAACGAATTATAGATTCAAAACTAGCATTTATCAACGATAAGGATAAGAAAAGAACAGGATTGAGATGAGACACAGAAGGCAACAACACCTCAATGAATCCTCTTCCAGTCACCATGGGGATAGAGCAAGAAAAGTTGACACATTGGACCTCATCATGACCTTTGAAGCTATCAACACCATCCATCACCTCCTGTCTATTTTCTTGAACCATATAATTCCCTTCTACTGCACAGAGTAATCTGAAAAACAGAAGTGGAGAGCACAAAGTGTAGCTTAGTAGCACATAATACCAGCACAATGAAAGAGAGACTACAAAAAATACAGGAAATCAAGACTTTAACAATTCTATATCAGGTGAAAACCAACAATCATTACCTTGTGGCAGGCCGAGACAAGTTGACCCCCTTAATTAAAAATTCAGCTCTCTCAGATGCAGTTATAGCAATTGGCTTGACACTTAAAATTTTGCTATAATTGTTGCTTGTGAGAGGCAAAGATGTATCAACAACCACCTGACCTGCAACACAAAATTCACAATATTTCATTCATAAGTCTTGTTACTACTAGACAAAATTCAAAATACTTCATTCATACAAGTCTTTTTACTACTAATCTATTCTTCTAAGTTTCTGAATTACTTAGACAATCAAGGGCAACAGACCATTATAAACAAATGCTATTTGATGTTGCACCCTAATATAGATCCATCCAGTTCTCCAGAAAGTGTCTTCTGATACAGCTAGAAGCCTGCTCAAACTGGAGCCAAGGCCGCAGCAAAGCTATACAAAGGAAAATTCGACTATAAGGCCACAAAAGTTGTCTGGAGAAGTTTAGATCAATAACAATGGTCAGGGTTTATGAAGCTTACTTCCTCCCATGCAGCCTCGGCCTGATGAAGATAAATGGTCAGAATGATACAACCAGGCCTGATGTAGCTTTCAATATCAGTGGGACTATGAGATAACCAATCCAGAATCTGAAAACCAAAACATTTCACATAATCATAATTTGTAAATAAAAAAACATCAAAAAGCAGCACAAAACAAAAATTAAATTTTGAGTACCTGGGCTCGCAGGACAAGAGGAAAATCATTTGGTTCTTTCCCAAATAATTTAAAAACAATTCGATCTGTGCGGCTCTGAAATGGTAGAAAAGTATAAGGTAACTGATGAATATTATACGGATACAACTCGTGAGTCAAAAGACAGAACAGATGATCCATCCACAGATTGAAAAGTAAATCAAGGGGAAAATATAAGAAATCAACATTTCACCTAGTCTCTGAGGAAAGGTGATATTTTCCTCTAAAAAAGAAATGCCTTGTTATTTTGGGACAATCGTGCTACTCAGAACAATATGAACACATGAATAAATATAAGCATCCAAAGGGACTCTAGGAATCAACCAAGAAATTCTTCTTGGTACCATACAAATTGAGTTTAGATGGGAAATGATAAACAATATGCAAGTACAGTATACCTGAGCTTCTCCACTGGAACTAGAAGGTGAATGTGCGGAAGCTGAATCTGAATTTCTGCTGGTCTGAGGAGGACTTGACTGATGGGAGTCTTGTTGTACCCATGAAGGGCAATCAAGGGAGCTAGTCCTTGCATTCACAGGAGCAGGTGATCTCTCTATATCTTCAGTGCCATCATCTGAGTCAACACAAATGTCATTCAAATCAAAATTGTTCATCTTGACCTGCCCCGCTGTACTCTCTCGAACTTCTGAATACACTGCAAAGTTGTTTGGAATGCTAGGTTTCAAGGAAGATGTGATCTGTATATTTGCACCATATGCATCATGCACAGGCATAACTTGCTGAGGGATTCCAGACACAGGTACTGTCAGATGCTGTTTTAAATTTGAAGGGCCTTCACCATTTGAAAGTAAAGTTGAGACTACCTCTGAATTTCCAAATGATGTGCTCAAATCTCGAGGTTCCTGCAATGGTCCAAACATGTTTCTTCCTCCATGTTCAACACTATGGCTTGCAAGGCTCCTTAAAAGATGAGTTAACAGATCCTGATCAGTTGTTTCATCTGATCTATTGGCTACAATTCAAAAATGACAGAATCATTATCTAACAAATACAGGTCACTCATACAACAAGAAGATATAAGGTGCCCAAGTTTTCCAGGTAGAAAATGAAGCTCGCAGCACAAAACAGAAAATCAAGGTACTATCAATGGGCAAACAGGAAATCCTCAATGAATTAATTCTGAAAAGTTCAAATAGGAAAACCATGGAGTTCCTTACAATGCATGTTTGACAGTATCCTCAAGAGACTTATCAACAGATAGCCACTGTTCTGATCATCATTCATCGAACTTCCATTAACAACAGTATCAGGATTGGTCTTCCTTCTCCTTTTATTGTGGCCAGCCAGACGTCTACGACAACTTCTCTTCCCTTCATCAAACTCTTGAAGGACATGAAACCTGCAAAAAAAGTTGACAAGGCATCAGTTAAGTACTTTTGGCAGAATATAAGGAGCTGCAAACCAAGAAATTTTTCCCGAAATATATGAGTAATAATCGAATTTTTTTGAAAACTGGAGTTGGTAAAGGAAAATTGGGACTTTCTGTTCAAATGCATTAATCTCCATCCAAAAAATTGGAAAACTAAATTTGGAAAATTGGAAAACTAGTTTTCCAATTTTCCAAATTTATATTGAGTTTGGAAACACATTTTAGAAGCTCTCCATAGTTTTTTTTTACTAGTTTTTTTTCATTGTTTTTCAAAAGAAGAAAATACATGAACAATACAATATTTTTATTTTATATACAAGCACTTTTTAACAATATAAAAGATTAAAATTATTTTTTTACATTACATATTAGGTATTGTCAAATTTTTATTATAAATCTAATATAACGATTGTTTTTAGTTAACAATATAACTTTAAATTGATAATTTTTAATTTGAATGAAATAAAATTAAATTCTACAATTCAATTATCAAGAACACAAAATATTAAGATGTCTACTATAAATTATGGTTTTGATTTTTTATGAGAAATAGATGTAATGGCAATGTATTTCTTATTTTTCCAGTGAAAAAATTCGTTCTCGTTCTCAATAAATGAGCTTATACACACATACCTACTGCACTGCTGACAGAAACGCTGCATAACGTTTCCAACGAGAGCTTTGCTAGCCTTGGAATGCATCTCACAAACCTTATGCCGCCTGTGATAGTCCTTGGCATTACTCAGATCAACACCGCAATCCTCCACCTGACAAACCGCCCGGCTCAAGCCACCCCCAACCAATTTAGTCTTCTTCCCGCTGCTTCCTTCCCAATTCCCTACATCCCTTTGACCACCAAGCTTTAAACTAAGACCACCAGTTTCCTGATCATTCAAATTGTCGTCGTCAATGACAACCACCCTTCTCCTTTTCTCCAATTCCCTTTTTCCTTTCTCGACTCCCAGATTCACTTCATCGGAGCATGAGGATGAACTATTGGACGAATTCCCAGTGGCCGGAACTCCTGTCCCAACCCCAAGAGGGAAAAATGGCCTACTGACGCCGGTTGATGGTACCGGATTCAAAGGACTAGCAATAAAAAGATCACCATCCCATTTCCAATCATTCAAATCCCATTCTAAACCTCTCTTCCCTACTGCCCGCATATCAGTTGGGCCCATAGCATAGAAATGATGAGCTTCCCCTCCAAATCTAGCCTCCATACCAAATACCCAAAAGGATCCAAGAATTTCACTAATTGAACCAGCACTGATAACCAAAAAGAAAAAACAGCAAAACCCCAGATGAACTAAACCAGAAAAGATGAAAGCTTTAAATGAAAACTACTCCTAATCAGCTTCACTTCTTCCCCAAAAGTACAAAAAAACCACACCCACACACCCATGATTCCAATTAACCGCAACCCACATACCAGATAACCCTTTAATCAGCTACCTCTCCCTCCAAGAATCCTTTTAACAAAAAACCATCAACCCCACTTCAAGCTCTATGATTTCCTCAATTGAATCAATCATATACAGGAAAGTAAGAAAAAAATAAAAATAAAAACTTTACTTGCCCGGAAGAAACTTAACAATCCTGTCAGAAGAGAAGGAAAACAGATCGCACTTGTTGCCGGAAAGTGAAGACAAGTGAGCGAGAAGTTAGGGTGATGATGATGATGATGCAGAAGAGGAGTGGAAATGGTAAGGTGTGGTTTGGTACATCGGAAGATAAAAGTAAACAATTATCTTTGCTACTTTTACTTGCCAATACCTGAATGAACAAAAAATGTGATATAGAGGGAGGAAGAGAGAGAAAGATGACATCTACGACGACGACAACAACAACAGTACCATCCCACAACAACAATTGGTGGTCCCCCTCACACTCATCATAACCAAAATTCACAAAAAGAAGAGGATGCCTTTCTCCTCCTCTTTTTACTTTTTCTTCTTCATTTTCATTTCACCTCATGCTGCCATCGTTTTTGTTGTACGTACTGTTACTGACGCCCAGTTTGTATAATTTCATAACATTCTGAATTTTTTAGGAAAAAAATTATTTTGACAGCTTTAAAATTAAAAGAAAAACTCTCCTACCAAACAAAAATGTGCAAGAGTCATGACTAACAGTTAAAAGCCAGAGCAGTGTCAGTGAGTGACCAATGCATTGATGTTTTTCGAGGTGACAGTGCCTTGTCGTGAGGTAATTTCCAGCTTAGGACACGTCAATGTCGTTGAATGAGAAAGGATTCACTGCACTTTATATGTAGGATAATACAGTAAGATCGACTGTTTGTGTCAGTCAGTCAGTCACTGCTTTGTTATGCTCAGATGATAGAAGATAAGATAACCCTCCGTTTCGTGTCTTGTTTTGAAGTACCGTCCGTGAGCGCTCAAAGTTTCGCGATTATAACGAGTATTTGTGAGGGATGTTGCTCTTTCTTTTTCTGCATTTTAAAAGTATTTTTTATTTAAAAATAGTATTAAATTAATATTATTTTAGTATTTTTTATAATTTTGAATTAGTAATATTAAAAATAAAAATATTATTAAAAAACATTTCATTTAATTTTATCCCAAACATTAGATAACTTACCTATTATTAGTTCATATCACTATGTGCATAATATTTGTAAAATTAGAAAATTTCTCATTTTCTTTCATGTTAAATTGTTACTTTACACAACCATTTGGAGGGTGAATTTTCATTTTTTTTTCTTTTTTTACCCTGTGCATATAAAATAGGTTTCAAATTAAAAAAAATGGTTAATTTGTTGTTATTTGCTTGACATGTAGCCCAAATGGCAACAATTGTTATTGTCATTTGAGTCATGCCTAAACCGCAGCATCCATATCATTTGGCTCTAGTGACACCAATACATGAAAAATTACAAGCTTGGCCCAAATGTTTTTTTTTTTTTTACCAAGCTCTATTGTGCTTTTTTAAGTTTCGAGAAGTTAGAATGTGGCACCGCACGTCCACGCACATAATATTTTTTATAATTAACTAATATATTTTCTAATAAATTTTTTGTAAGTATAGATTTTTATACATGCACCATATTTTTTAGTCAATGGTTGATAGTGAAAACACAAACTATTTTCTACGCAACTCAAGTGCCTCTTTCTCAACCAATGGCAATTTCTTGTCAATGTGTCATTGACTTCCACCAATTATCTCACTAATGACAATGTCAAACACTACAATGGACGGTGTTCACCAACATTTCTAGAAATTAATTGCAACACCACTCCCCAAGTTCGAGATACGAAGTCGACATGATTAAGATCTATAAATATCTTGAGTTACCATATAACACAAAAGATAAGCCTCCTAGGTCATAAGACTTACTCTCACTTTTCTCTTACATTAAGACCATGTCTTACCTTCAACATTTTATCCTACATCACGAGACTTTGTTTTATGTTGCAATACATAATTTTCTCTTACATTATTTTTTCTTGTCACTACTGACTTAAGTATTAGAAAGTCCCTCGTTCCACGATGGACTTATTTTTTTATGTATACTAAAGTTCAACCTAGAAGCACAACTCATAATTCTTGGCCCAACTTCTCAAATTTTGAAATATAACTTCATTAATGGCATCGTTTTGTGGGGAACTGAACAAAAAAACTAGTTTATTTCATGTTTCATATCTTTTCACTAAAAACACTTTTCATGGCTGATGAAACTCCAAGCTAAAGGAGAATATATGATCCCCAAATTACAGGGACTTCAACTCCCCCAAGTTTCCAACAATTCTCTTGTTAAGTGCATATGATTAATGATGTTATCGCAGTGATACAATTACATCTTCACACTCTTCCTCCTACACAAAAACAAGCACCACTAAATGTGCAACAATCACTTACTTGAAGAGGCATGGTAGAATGATATACAAGCGAGTGACACCCACACTCCTCCATTTGGAAGAGACTACACGCATAGTTTTCACATTATACTCTCTAGAAAATTTAGTCACTATTGATCTCCATTTGAGTCTTACTCACGCACCAAAAAAAATCTAGCTATGGGACGAGCTTCATGAGTTCATGAGCAAGAACATAACCTTCACCAAATTAGAAAATCTCTACTTTGTCAGAAAATATTACACACTCAACTCTTCAAAGACATTATCTCTTCAAAGGTCAGCTTAAAAAACTATAAAGGACTCACAAACCTCCATGAGCACATACAAAATATAAAAAGCATCCTAAAGCTTATCACACAAGATAATGATGTCATGTGCAAAGTTCTTCTAGCAACGCTTCTTGGATCTACACGAGCATGGTATCATAGTCTACAGTTTGTTTTTATTCTTCACTTTCGTGATTTCAACTCCAAATTCATCTCTTACTTCAACATAAGTATTCTAGCAAAAAAAAAAAAGCACCATAAATCTCTTCATTGTCACAAAAAAGAAACATAGGAGCACCAAAGTTTATGTCTAAAGGGTCAACGTGGAACGAATCCTTAAGCCCATTGCTATATAAGCCTTGATTAATGATTTTATAATTATTCTTTATAGGAAATATTATATATTCTAGATGACTAAAATATCTTTAGTGTCAAACATACAATGTGAAATATCAACAGGGTGGAAGAAGTTAGCATGACAAGATAAGGCCACTCATGTTTTCACTCACTAGCAAGTCTTTGCAACAGTATTAGTCCCCTATAAGAACATCCAACAAGAGCATTAAATGGCATAACCATGATCGATTCACATTCTCAAAGCTCATGACTATACCTCTAACCACCACATGAACTAAGGTGTTAGTTGCTATCAGATAAGAAAATATATGCAATACTCACTTCCTATGAAAAAGAGCGTGAATACAAGGAACTCTAACAAATTTTAGCTTTTTCATTATGATCACGAGCATGACAACAAGGAATGTCATGCCTTGAAAAGGGAGATAGAAAGATTGATTACAAAAAGTCACCTCCAACAGTTCATGAAAAAAAAAACAACCAAAGTAAGAAAGAAAAGAAGTGTGCACACTTGGTGAACTACCCAAAATTAGATTATCCTCGGGTTATCCCATATAGTGTGTCTCTATCTTTTGGGTTTTTAATAAAAAATAGTATTTTTTGTTCATATCTTCATATCTCCAAACTTTCTCTATATGAAAAATCTTCATGTCTTCATTGAATCTCCCATATATATCTCTGACATCTCTAAAAAGATGAGGGATCATTCTCAAGTCTTCGTGGTCGTTTGTCTCTAGGTCCCTATAATCATTTGTCTCTCGATCCCCATGATCACTTATCATGACTACTTCTATTCCAGTCCCCGTAACCACCATTCAAGTCCTTGTAATAAGTTATCGCTAAAAAGATCAGGGAGCATTCTCCAAAAACATTGATAAAATTACAAGAATGGTAGGTTCATAACATAAAGAAAATGGCAAACATTCAAAGCCAATATTTTTATGCAAGCATGGTTATACAAATAAACATTGACACTCTAAGTATTCCCCCCATTTTGCTATTAAAGTCTTCCAAACATATTTTTAAAAAAAAAAACTTAAAGGGAGCAATTGATGGTGCATATAAAATACGTTTCAAATCCAAAAGAAAATTATGTTAATTTTTTATCATTTGGGATATTTTCCCAAATAAAAACAATTGTTGTTATTGTTTGGGTCATGTAGCCCAAACGACAATAAGTGTTATTATCATTTAGGTTGCGCCCAAATGGCAACACCCACCCTATTTAGGTCTCATCTAAACAGCTACACTAATATACCAACAATTCCTGGCCCAGCCCAAATACACCTGTATTTTTTTTCTTTAACTTTTTTGAGTTTCGAGGAGTTAGAATGTCAACACATAGAATATTTTTTTTATTATTAACTGAAATATCTTTTGACAGATTCTTTGTAAGTACAAGCTTTTATGCAATACCATATTTTTTAGCCAATGATTGATAGTGCAAACACAAACTATTTTTAATGTAACTCAAACAACTTTTTTTTCGACCAATGATAATTTCTCGCAAATTATCATTGACTTTAACCAATCATCTTACTAATGACAATGACAAACACAATAACCAATTTTGTTCACCAACATTTCCACCAATTAATTACAACACTACTCTCCATGTTTCAGGTAAAAAATCAATATGAACAAGGTCCATAAATACATTAGGTCACTAGATAAATAAGAGATAAACCTCTTGAACCATATAATTCACTCCCACTTTTCTCATTCATTACAAGATTACGTCTTACCTTCAATATTTTTCCTACATCACAGAACTTTGTCTTAGATTGCAAGACATAATTTTTTTTACATTATTTTTCTCATGTCATTACTGACTTAAACATCAAAGCGACCTTTATTCCATAAGAAACTTATTTTTTTAAGAATATTCAAGTCCAAACTTGAAGCCCAGCTCATAAGTCTTGGCCTAGCTTTACAGATCATGGAAAGACTGATTTATGTGTGAAGTTTTTCCAAACTTCATCACCAACTCTTTTTCAAACTATCTTATTATTCATCCTCATCTTATTTCTTATTTTTATTTCTAAAAAAATAATCATAAAGTGTTAGAATTAAAAAAAAAAAAGCCATACACTAAATTAAATAATATTCTTAAAAAAATATTATAAGAAATTATTAAAAATTTGTCATTAAAAAATCAATAAAAAACTAAAATTGAAGGATGAAATTAGAAGAAAAAAACTAAATGACAAAAAAAATCAATGGACCAAAAAAAAGAATTAGACACGTGGCCCAACGTGCATGGGCTTAAAAAAAAACCTTGGCCTGTGTGCATGAACTAATTTGTTTTTTTTAAAAGGCAAATAACTTGTTATCTGTCTCTATTTCTTTTTTTATTTTAAAATTAGTAGGTGACGTGTCGCTTATTCCTCCTTAGATTTCGACATCCATAACGACCAGAAATTGATGAGGGTGTTTTTTTCTTTTAAAAAACTCATTTTCAACCTATAATCAACTCAAATCACCTAGAAAACACTATACACACCTTGATAAACACATCCATTATCTAAAAAAAACCCATAAAAATTCGAATCAACCTGAAACAAAAAAGCTTTCCGAGCTTAGATTTTTTATAGGCAATTTAAGGGTGAAGAAACATATAGGTGAAATTTCCCTTGTAAAATGAAATCTTTTTTACACCAAAATTGATCGTTTTGGTACATGAAATTGATATAAACAATGATTTTCTTTCTCTATTATCAAAATATAGTGACCTTTTCTACATTTTTTCAAGTCAGGAACTGAAAAATAAAAAAAAAGTTTTAAATCAAATTTTATTTTTTGCCGATATTTAAAAATTAGAGGGACCCGATCTTCATAATTAGGTCTTTAAAGGGAAAAAAACAAAAAAAAATGGAAAAAAACTTATGAGCACAGTGAATCTACGATGATCATACATATACAATGCAATGCGTCGAAGAATAATATTTCCCAGAGTTTCTTTTAATTTTAATATATGAAATAAACTCAAATACATGATATATATATATATATATGCTTTTTTTTTGGTTGAGGCTAAATAATCGATAAAAAAAGGGAGAATTACAATTGGACTCATGCACATTAAATGAAATTACAAGCATCCTAGTGTGAAAAAACAACTCATTGAGTATTCTTTTTAAAAGTATGAATTGACCTTTTGGAAGGAGCGGCAAACGGAGATGATTTCACGAGACGATGTTCCTCATTTCCATCCCATGATAGATGAGCGTATTTGTCTCCTTGGCATTGTTTTTTTATTATTTATTATTATAATATAATTGAAATCATTGAAGCATGATTAAGGGGTATTTGGCTGCCAGTTTTAACGTGTTTTTAATTATAAAAAATATTATTTTAATATAAAAAATATTTTAAAAAATAATTTTACAAAAACTATTGCATTGCAAACCTTAATATTCTCTTTTTATCTTTATTTTTATTCCATATCAGTTTATTCTTGAATGTAAACGCACCGCATGGACATAAAATGAAAATTCTTTTCAGTTTTGTTGATTTTGACTCATTTCTTGGTCACCCAGGAGTGAGTCCACATGAGCTAGCATTTTGGGCAATGGATCCAATCCTAACTTGCCCTGCCCTGCTTTCTATTGCCACGTGTCAGCCTTGGATAACCTTATTGCGGGGAAATTATTCCTTTTCTTTTATGTAACTTGTTAATCCGAACCTGCCGGTAACGCGGTTAGACATGTTTTTGTTAAAAAAATTAAATTTTGTTATATGTTTTTAATTATTGATGTTAGGAATTAATTTCTTTTTAAAAAATAATTATTTATACGCTACCAAACATGCTAGGGGCGCTCCGGGGTCCACAACATTTTCTTCTGTTGCCGACATTGACGGTCAGGAAGACGCAGTGCGAACGAGGCATTAGATTAAAATTGAAAAAACCTCAGTAAATATTTTATAGGTGTTGACGACGAGCCTGTCTGACAAATACTTGTATTAAATGAAAATCATTTTTTATATTTATAATAGCAGTAAATTTTTAATTAATTTATAGATATTTGAGAATGTGATAATTTTTATTTAAAATAATATTTTTTTATTTTTTTAAAATTATTTTTAATATTAGTATATCAAAATGATTTAAAAATACTTTAAAAAAATATTTATTTTTTTAAAAAAATTAAATTTTTTTAAAATATTTTTAAAATATAAAAAGAAATAAAACCTAAAAATAGCTCTGGGCAATTGGACATGGATTTGTGAACAGAAAGCACCTAATGCCTGTCATGTCCTCCGGTTTGCCATAGTTTTGTACTCATTCGATCGTTTTAAATTGATTCC
>Ga0325414_1006427_pt1 | contig 12461 bp, 6 predicted proteins | sample PopdelMetagenome_8_FD_206183 | JGI IMG/M metagenome (GOLD analysis project Ga0325414, IMG submission 206183) | Populus deltoides microbial communities from Bellville, Georgia, United States - Leaf-PdKOR-R3 | ecosystem: Host-associated > Plants > Phyllosphere > Phylloplane/Leaf | place: USA... | reverse complement strand
CCTTGGTCCCTCAAATTTTGATTTTGTTTCATTTGGTCATCCAACTTTAGCTTCTTTCAATTTGATCCTTAAAAGTTCTTTTGTTGTTCTAGATCCTTTTCATTCTCTTTAGATTGCATATTATGTCATACTCGAGATGTCGGAAATTGTTTTGAGAGTGAATTGCATGTTGATTTTACATAAAAGAATTTTTAATAATTGTAAAAAAATAAAATTAAAAAAATAAGGATTAAAATTGACATTGACAACAATCGATAAGTCTTCTAATTTTATTGTTCAAGAGGTGTATAAATCTATATTTTAGTCCCTCAATTTTATTTTTTTAACATTTGGTCCCTTTTATTTAGAGTTTCTTTTTTGTTTGTATCTCAAAATTTATTTGTTTTATTTTTCAGTTTGTGAATCTTGAAAAACGAGAGACAAAAAAACTAAAAGATTTTAAAGAGAGAAAGTTATTGCTTGGTCAGATTCTAACTACCAATAACTTTGATTTTAGTATATATGAATTCGTCTTTAAGAAATCAATTCAATAGAGGTGATTTTAATATTTAATAATACCAAAAAAATAGATTTGATGAGAAGTTTTGTTTTTTTATTTGATTTTATATTTTTTCAGCTAATTAAAAAGTGTTGTTGCTATAAATGAAGTTACAGAGATTCATGAGATTATTGTTTTTCATATTTTAAGGTGAGAAGTGTTTGGAATCTAAGTTTTTGAGGTCCACTTTAGTAACTAAAAAAGATGATAGATACATGACATATCATCTACTAACATGAACAACTTATTTTCAACCAAATTTAAATAAATAAAGATTAGGATGAACTTGTATCATCGGCAGTTTAAGAAAAAAGATAAAAATCAAGCATGCATGTCTAGGTTTCCATGTCCAAGCACACCCGGGTTTTCATGTGAGCAAAGCATACATGTCTAGCTCATGCGTGTTAGGTCTTTTTTTTTTTTTATCACATTGTGTTTTTTTGACATTTTATAATTGAATTTTTTAAAATGATTATTTAAATAATTATCCAATTATACCATTATTTTTAAATAATATAAGCGTCTTTCATGGTAATATTAACATTATTTTTTTAATAATTATATATGAATTTAATATGCATAATTTTTTAAATGTGGATGAAATAGTTATTTTAAAAAAATTATTATTTTTTTATATATAATTTTCTCAAGTTTATTATTTTTATATTTTATTAATACATTCACTCATAATTATCAATTCATTATTGATTGATTAGGATAAGGTTTTTTTTTTTTAAATAAGACTTGATAAAACATTTTTGTAAAAAAAAATGTGTTAATATGAGAAAGAGGTTTTGATTAAAGAGATATATTTTTTATACTTATTTCAAATCATTAGAAGTTTTTGGATATTTATTTTAAGTGTTTATACTTTCTATAAGATAGGTGGCCTCATAACTCTATGGATCAACATAATTTTTTTTCATTATAAAAAAAGATATTAAGGCGACACGAGTGTTCCCAAAAAAGCAAAAAAGCATTAAGACTCGTGTCATTAACTTGAGTGGGTTTAATAAGCTCAAATAATTTCGATGATATGAATGAAAAAAAAATACAACATCAATAAAGAAAAAAAACTAGCAAAGGAAAAAAGTAAAAAAAACTCGAGCCCATCTGAATTAGATTGCTAAATCTATTACCTGATTGTGATACAGTGGTGACCTTATTGAAAGCAAACTAAATAAACCAATGAAACTCAATTATCAAATAACTCAAAGTTGAAGAGTAAAATTAAAAAAAAAAAAAGCAAAGGAAAAAAAAGATTTAAGTTACTTGGGTAAACCTAATAACCTTTTGTTTTTTTTGGATTTACACCAGGTATTTGGGGATGCAAAGGTCTTCAACAAAGAGTTTTTCGCAAGTACCTCACGGTTAATTCATGGGCTTTGCCCAAGTCTGATGACCCCATGAAATTGTTTGCACTTGATAAGAGTTGAACTTGGGATCTTGGATAAGAGCACACTGCTAATTCCTATCTCTTCTCAACTAGGCCAACTCTATGGGTTTTATGATTGGGATAACCATATAAAAAGAAAAATAAAAAAGAAGTATAAGGATCAATTCCTAAAAAATTTAACGTTGAAGTCTGAGATTGAGAAAAAAAATTTAATAAATAACCTAAAAAAGTTCAAAGTCAAACCGTGTTAATGTTTAAGACCCATGACCTTGTTCATGAGCCTGAGACTAACCTCATAAAAGACAGACTCTAAAAAATAACAAAGTAAAATTCTCAATCATAAAATACTGAGTGAAAAAATTGGGAGAAAAAAAAAGGCAATAAAAAAAGGATATAAAACAAAACAAATAGTAATAAAAAAAAGAAGACCAAATTTGATATAAAAATAAATCAAAATCAAATGTTGAGTAATGTTATTAAAAACAAAATTCAATTAGAAAAATGATAAAAAAAAATAAATAGCAATTAAAAGAATAAAGATCAAATTTAATATAAAAATTAAATTAAACCAAATGATGAGAGAAGAAATTGAAGAGAAAAAATAATCTACAAAAGATATAAAAAAATAGCAATAAAAAAAATGAATATCAAATTGTATATAAAAAACAAATGAAATGAAACTTTTGTTTTGTTCTAAGGAGAAGAGAGAGAAAATGGAAAGGAGAAGACAAAAGTCCTTCAGAGCTATACTGCTGGTCTGCTACTAAGATACACCCCACCACTGGTAAGAACTTAGTATGTTGCTCCTAACGCCACCCTGAAAGAAGGTGTTCAACCACCAGAAGGCACCGCACATGCCACCTGAATAGCTCGAGCTCCTCTCACTCATTGGCGCGTTCATTGCACGCCCTAGCCCTAGTTATTAAACCCGAACCGGCTTGGTGGGTCGACCTGAGACCTAGTCGACCAGTTGGCTGGACCGATCCGGGTAAGACAAAAGACTAGCTGGTGCAAAAACCCGACCAAACCTGAGCGACCCGGCGGGTCAACCCTTGACCTTGGCGAACCCGAACGAGACCTTTTTTTTAAAATATGGTTTTTCTCCTAGACCCCTTTTTTCATATTTTTTTAGTTGATTATTAACACTTTTCAAAATCCACTATATAAATACTAGAAGAATGTTTTATTTTTTTAATATGGGATTTGAAACCCTTTAGTATATATACTTTATGTTTCCAAGAAAAAAGTTATATTTTCAATGTGGGATTTAAAGCCTTTTAGTATATATACTATATGTTCACAAGAAAAAAATCATGTTTTTTCAATGTGGGATAAAAAAAATTTGGTTTAAATACTTTAATTTAAAAGGATAACATAATATCTTTTCAATGTGAGATTTGAAGGATTTGAAACCATTTAGTGTGTGTGTGTGTGTATTATGTTCACAAGAAAAAAGTAATTTTTTCAATTTGGAATTTAAAGCCCCCCTTTAGTATATGTACTCTATATTCACAAGAAAAAAATTATGTTTTTTCAATGTGGGATAATTTTTTTAAAAAAATATTCTTTTAAACTTCATTATTTATAACATATATAGCCTATATTCACATGAATTGTTTCTTAATTTTTTCATATGAAATATTAAAATTTCAAATATATTTTTTTAATTTTTTCGGGTTGACCCGGGTAACCCGCGACCCGGTCACTTTGTCGGGTTAACCCCTAGGTCGGGTTTGATAACTATGGCACCAAGCATGATTTCTTTGAAAATATATTTTATAAATGGTAAAACACCCAATTGCCCTTCAGTCTATTTGATAATTACAAAAAATCCATAAAGAAATGATGAAAACACCCATGAATATAAATTCAAGAAATTAAAATTTTAAGGGTAGTTAAGTATTATATTACACAAAAAAAAAAAGATGAAAAGTAAACAAGTTCCTTGCCCCATTCATTTTTATTATTATTTTCAGGGTAAATTAGTAATTCTATTATGCAAAAAAAAATATAAAGAGACTGATTTAGCCCTATTTAATTTGATAATGACAACAAAATAAAAGAGAAGAATTGTCTCCTCACGCTAAAAAAAAGAAGCAAAAATACAAAAATATCCCCTATGAGCTAGTTTTGAAAAACCAACTTCAAACTCATAAATGGTTTTACAACTACCTTTTAAGGCTATAAAAGAAAAGGAAAAACTTAGAATATTAGATCACCAAAAGTCTCTTGATAGAAAGGCTATGAAAGATTGATAAGAAATGAAAAGAAAAAGGTAGAAGGTAAAGATTATAAGTTCAACAGTGAAAACAGAAGTACCAAAGGATCAGAAGTTTAAGGAAGGAGCAAGAATTTCAAGCAAAGTAGGCAATATTTTTAAAGTATTTCTCAAACTCTGATGAAAGGGTAGAGCTCAATGAGCACACCTCCCCCTTTTCATCCTGCTTATTAGATGCTTGTATGAGATATTCATTATGCTTTACCTTTTCATCTATTTGTTAGTTTCAATCAATTTGGTGACTTATTTAGTCTTTTTCAAATGATTAGTTGTGACATGATTTAGTGTGTGTATGTTTTGTTTGAAACTTCTTTGAATGATTAGATTTGTTCATTGAAGTGTTAAATGTTAGTATAAAATGATGTTTTGCAGGCTTTGATGTTAGATTAATCATTTTTTTTAAGTTAAGGTAATAGGTTTTAGATATTGAAGTTGTTGTGGTTTAGGTTGTTTTAAGTTAACCTATTAGGGTTGCTGAAGTTGTAGACATATTATTTGAGTTTCAAGACAATGATTTTATTTAATAAAACAGTGTTTTCGCCTAAGAAAATGTTATTTTTTCTTGTTGTCTTTAGTTGGCTTTGCTTTTAATTCTTTGTTTCTTGTTGTTTTGATTATACAAGCAAGTTGTTTTGAGCTTGTTTAAGTTTTGGTTGCTAAGTTTAGATCGTTTCCTGGGCTCCATGTACCTCTTTTTTAGGTTTTGCTTTTGTTGTGCATTTCTGGATTCAGCAAGCTTTTATGGGTTGATGTTCTTACCATAAACTTTATTTTAGGTTGTTGATTTTGGTGTCATTATAGTCGATTTATGGTTCTTACATTTGTGTGCATTCTTGTTAATATTTAATATAAGATTTTTATAACTTAAAAACATTGATTTAATGGCTTTTGATGTTCTTTTACTTCGTTTTTATAATAAGAAAAATAATTATAGCTTTTTTTTTATTATCATGATGACCCAACCCTGAAATCTTACTTGAACGTTGATTTCACATGTTTTTATGCCTTCAATTGGATAATTTGCTCTGTTTTCAAAATCACATTTCTAGGTTCTTCGTCTTGTTTGTCATATTAAAGCCAAAATTCTTGTTTGATCTTCTAATTTTCATTTATGTTGTTGGACTTTATTTGTGGGTTTGGGCCTTTAAGCTAGGAAGCTTAGCTTATATGACTAAGTTGAGTTTGTTTTTGTTTGATCTTTTAATTTTCATTTCTGTTGCTGGACTTTGTTTGTGGGTTTAGGCCTTTGAGCTAGGAAGTTCAGCTCATATGACTAAGTTGAGTTTGTTCTTCATAAGGTCATGTTTTCCAAACACAGCTTTAAGATATTTTTTTTAGGTTCTGATTTTTTGTTAAGGGCGTGTTTTGCAAACACACCCTACAAAGTTTTCCAACAATGTTTATTTTCTTATTTTTTTTATATTTTTGCCAAACAGACCCCAAATAATTTTCAAAAGAATTGAAAAAAAAATTAATGAACATTTTAAATTTATTTGTGGGTTCCTCGCATATTTTTTAACCATTTTATTTAAGATTTAGGTTGTAGACTTATGCTATAAGATATTAACCCAGTATTAAATATACCTTATTTTTCTTCAAAATTTCAGAAAAAAATACAAAAAATATAAAAATTCCTTATTTGAAAAAATAAAATAAAAAACTAAATTTTTATTTATATGCATACGACCAAATGCTGAAATTTTCACGCATATTTCATAATTTTTTTAATTTATTTTTATCATACTTGGAAACTATATATATAAACTTTTTGTGATACCCATATATATATATATATATATATATAAAATGGGTATCACAAAAAGTTTGTCAATAACCATTAGGATTTGGCCTAAATTTCAAAAACACCATAAAAATCAATTTGCTTAATTAATATTTGGGTTATGGATTTTACAAAGTAATGCATATTCCCGATATTAAACTAAATGAATTGACAAGAAGACACCTTTATTTTTTAGGCTTTAAAATGGTTAGATTTTAGCCTTATAAGATAAGCCCTTCCTTACTAGGGAGGACTTCTCTTAAACTTTAGATAGACCAACGAATAGAAACATGAATTAGACAAATAAATAATACAGTTTATCTTAGCTAAGATACGGTAAGGGTGATGCATCTTCCCTGTATAAAACCAATCCTCTAGTCTAGAATATCAGGTGGTGTCTCCATCTTCTTCTTTTTTTACTAGTAAAAGACAAGAAGTCCTTATTCTTTCCACCCAAACCATGAAAATCCTGATCCAGGAGGATGATCGCCATGATGACGCACATGTGTGACAAAATGACAATTTCACTAGGGACTTCCCGCAGATTAAGCTTTGTTTTTTTTTCCTTTGATTATTGTGTTTCAATTATTTGGTCTATGTATTTATTTTTAACATGCATTTTCTTTAATTTTTCTAATATGCTTTAATTTCTATACATGTTGCTCATGCATTGTATAAAGTTTCCTCATGTGTCACATGTTTTATTTTTTGAAAACACACATAAGCTTTTAGGTTAGGTGGGGAATTAATGATCTATCATATGATTATTAGTCAAAGTTCAGATGCGTGAAACATCCAACTTATATCTAAATGCATGTTTGGTAGGGATAGGCATACGTGCCTTAACTATTCCTTACAATGTCTTCACACTATCTTAATAAAGACCGTAATTGGATAGATCTAAAACCCTTTTAAGACCAAATAGAAAACGTACCCATGCTCATTTAATAAATAGAACTTGTTCGTAGGATGTATGTGCCACTTGTAAATTGTATCAAAACAAGCCTAACCATGCTTATCCTGTATTACAGGATTTTAAAATTGAAATCATGACTTCCATAAAATATCCATCTTTTCTAGAATTTAGGAAAGAATCGAAGCTGAAACAATTAGCTAAAGGAAATTGTCTAACAATCAATTCTAGTAGATTGTCATGCATTATAAAGATAAATCATATGGTAAATGGTCTGAAGATAATGTTACCCATCATGGGATATGTTGATGAGGTTCTTTTTTAGAGGGAATATAGGAGGGTTTCACAGTTAATGAGACTTCTAGTACAAGCGATAACTGTAAAAGCCCTACTGAATTCTTGATATCCTAATTATAGATGTTTAACTTTCAGGAACATCAACATGACACCTACATTAAAGGAATATAAGAGGATCTTTGATTTTCTAAATAACAACCATAAGATCTATCTCAAATGAAGAATTGAAGATACAATTTATAAGGTAATTAGATTATTGTGCTTGGAAAAAATCAACCAGTATAGGGTAACTAATGGAGGATTCAAGCGAAAAACTATTGAAGCTATAATAAAGAAGAATGTTGAGAAAGGAAAATTTGGAGATGAATGGTACAAGCTAGTGGCCTTTGCTATATCTGGGTTAAATTTGTTCCCATCTAAAAACGGAGTCATCAATTTATAAGATGCAAATGCGTTCATGAAGTATGAACATCATCAAATCAAACTTTTTGCTGTAATCTTGGTCAAAACCATGCTATCACTCAACCATTGTAGGATGCATGGGAAAAGAGCTAAGAGATATTGTGTTCCAATGTTGCGTCTATGGATTATCAGTCACATCGAAATGCTAAGAAATATTTTCAATAACTTTTGGTGGTTTGGTCTTCAACCATTAAAAATTATTATAGATGAGACTTGGAAGAATTTGGACGAGAAAGCATGGGTAAGGAAATATACTACAAAGTGACTTCCAATGAAAAGCACTATAGATGAACAACACAATTTATATAATGAGATTTGGTAGCAAGATTTAGGTTCCTCTAATTGGTATAATTTGATACATCAGTTATGCATATACATTTATAACAAAACAACTAGGTGGAATGCAATATGTTTCAAGAACTTTAGGAATAATAGAATTCACCAGTTTATTTAGACATCAGTCATCCCTCTAAGAGGTGGAACTTATAAGACAAGATTGGGAAAGGCCTTTAACAGTGAAGAAGGAAAAAAAGAAGCGGGGTTGAATCCTTATTTAGTCAAAACTACGTGATCTAGAGAAATGAAAAGCTTTCTAGAATAATTGGATTCGTGAAACTTAAAAGAATATTTATCCTCATTCATCCAAGCATGTTTATATCTGACTTGCTTAGTTTATACATGCTTTTAGTGAGTCTTTTTTTTTTACATATTCACCTAACTAATAATCACGGCTCAAGATATGAGTTTGAATACCTTATATGAGTTTGAGCCATCCTTTTAGTTTTAATGAGATCATGCATTTTTCTTCCATCTCTTGCTTTCACATGCTTAATTTCATTTGCTCATATAAAAATAATTTATGCTTTCAATCAGATTGAAAGCGAAACCTTAATAAACATGTAAACCCATCGCATTTAGAATAATTGGTCAAATCTTGATATAAACATAATTGCTATGGATAAGGAAAAATTTGAAGATGAAGACATAACAGAATGCACTAAAAAAATTTAGCAGTCTAAGAAGGTCATATAACTCATTGAAGAAAGATTAGAAATGATGGATGTAGGCACTAAGCATAAGAAAAAGGAATTAAAGATTGGAATGTAGATTGATGCCGAAGAAAGGGATGGTTAGTAGCTTTGTTCAAAGTGTTTCTTAGATGTGTTTGCTTGGATATACGTTGATATACTTGGATTATATACCAGTAATGTGGTGCATAAGTTGCCTCTGATAAAAGGGTATAAGTCCATAAAGTGGAAACTCAGAAGAATAAGGCTAAACATCTTAATTAAGATGAAAGAAGAGGTGAGGTAGTAGTGGTATACATGTAACAACCTATAAAATTCAATAGATTTATGATTTACTGCTTATTTCTAATAAGCAGGAGATAAGCAGGAGATAGGGGTTATTTGTTTTATCACATTCCATCGATGCATTGTATAATACCATCTAACATTTCAATAATCAAACATCATTAAGTGTTTAAGCACGTCACACACACATATAATATATGATAGTACTACAAAAGAAAGGATATATGTTCATCGCATTCATAACATGAAGTACTCATACACACTATAATTTACAACCACAACTTCGAATGTCGACATTATAAAGTTTTTACAAAATGCAAGTTGTCTATTTGTACTACTACATAATTTATTACAAGATACATATTAAGAAATTGTTAAATGCCATGGTCATGAGACGTCCCTGCTACAAACCAAACTCAATGTAAGTGTATAAACATTTCTTATAATATAATTGGAAAATAGACATATAATTGTAATTGTATTAACATTTAAATAGGTAGATTCTCATTAATAACTTGCTACTGAATCTATCCTTAATATTTTACTTAACATCTTTGAATGACCTTATGCCGTGTTATTTTATTTGAACTGTATTCAACATCAATCGATAAATATATTATGGTCTAGGAATCCTTGTGGGTTTGACATCCTTCCATGTATAACTATTCTCTCTTAACTATGACCATTTGTATATGCTTATTTAAATATTAATTCCAATTGTAATTGACACATTAGTATTCTTTACTTTAGCATATCAATAAGTACTATCAAATGTGAATACTATTAGTCAATGCTAATCTCATCATCTATTCCCAGTTATCTAATGTGGATACCATTAGCCAAAGCTAATCACAAAATCCATTCCTAGTTATCCAACATGGATACCATTACCCAAAGCTAATCTCATCAGTGATGAATAATTTAAACAATTGAATTCAGTTAGAAACATTATGTAAGAATACTTTGAAAATTTAATAAAATTAGATGAAGGTGGAAATCACCTACCTACTCCTCCCGTAATATGTCCTTACTCAGTTGAAGATCCAATTTTGGTTGCATCTCCAAACACACAATAACCATTAATTAGTATATTTTTATCTAAGCATCGTCAAAGATCATTTTCACACACATACATGTACACACACACACACACATTCATACAAACATCTCATATGTTCATGTATTTGTATAGTAATAATGTTATAATAAGACATTTGTTCCTAACTTTAATGAAGGTCATCTATGGAAATTAATTCATTATGACACTGAAAATTATTAACAAAAATTAAGTCACTTTGACATTAAAAATTGTTAATGAAAAATGAGTCATTTTCATACTGAAAATCATCAACGAACATCGAGTCACTCTAACACTGAAAATCATCAACGAACACTAAGTTGCTTTGACACTAAAAATTATCAACGAAAACTAAGTCATTTTGACATTGAAAATCACCAACAAAAACTAAGTCACTTTGACACTGAAAATCATCAATGAAAACTGAGTCATTCTAACACTGAAACTTATCAACGATGAATTTCTTTTCCCAAGTTCATGTATAGAGTCAATACCAAGTTTCTTCCTAAAGATTATATCTCAACCTAGTTATAAACATAGACCACAACACAATTCACCTCCAAGAGTTTATGAAGCAAGGAAAACATGTGATGTCTCTATTCCATTATAATCTCACCTAATCATCAAACATTGTTAAGGAGGATCTATTAATTACTATTATCTTCATGAAGGTTTTTTTTTTTATCTATTTTCTTCTAAGATGGCCAAATCCTATATCACTTCCTTTTCAAACATGCTTTGTGTTCTTCATGTAATATCATCAAACTTTCATTTTCTTATAGCATGACATAAGGTGTTTTACGCATTTCAATTTACAAAGTTCTACTAAACATGCTTAAAAAAACATGCTCAAAAATCATATTCATTTCTATAATCTCATCAAGTTAATCACAATGTTGTCAAGTAGTATACAATTAAGTTCAATCATGCATATTTTCAAGGATTTTCCTACCTAAGCTTTCACGAGGGCCAAAACATGGGGCATTGACATTACGTGTTCATTTTATCATTCTCAATCATATCATTCCAAATCATAAAACATAAACTAATAATTATTTTCACATTATACACGAGTTCAATTTCTACCATTTCATTTGTTTCTCTAAGGATGTTCATCATACAGAGAACATTTTTCATTGTTTTTCCTCTTGATCAAAATACAATATCTTCCCTCCTTCTAGTTTACTCATGTAAATTATCACTTTCATTACAAACATGTTTATGTTATCATACATTAATCTTACATCAATCCTCTAAGTTTATAATCAAGCAAGTTATATAAATCATGATATAAAACAAGAGTATTAATATTGGTTAAAATTTTGTTTCAGCCTAAGCATTTTATCCTAAATGCTTCTCAAGGTCACAATTAACACATTATATCATCTTATCCCATCATCCTTTCATCTCTTCAATAGGTCGGTCTTAGCTAAGGTTTTTTCTTCAACATGCATCAATCTCTTTTATAATAGAATCTAAAATTATACTTTTCTCATCCTAATTTCCTAATCTCTTCATTTAGTTTTTCACAATCAAGGGGTGCAAGAACCCTAGGTCACCTCATTTGGGGTTTCCTTCTCACTTTGCCTCATAAAACACAAAACAACAAATATGAGAGCAGGGTTACCCTTATCACATGATTTTAAATAGGATTTGGGGGATGTTTTGGTGGTTTTCTTCTTCTTCCTCTCGATTTTCTCCCTTTTTTTCCTTATTGTTCCAACCAGCCCTTTATCCCCCTCCTCCCTCAATGTTTTTAGTTTCTTTTCACTCTTCAACTCTCATCTCACTCAAGTATTCAAGGAAGGTGATATGCAAGGGTGGTTTGGATGAAATTTTGCAAGGCAGGGGTTGCTGCTAGGGTTGTCATCTCGGGTTATGGAGAGAGGAAAAGACACATTTTTTCCTCTCAATGTATTTATATCCCCTTTTAAATGAGGGTAGGTTATGTTTGGATGTTGAATACTCTTATCCTAGTATCTTTTAGGTTATTCTTTGACCAATTCCCTCATATTTCCTCTTAGGATTGACCGGTTCAATTCTTTTTTTTTTTAACAGGGTTTTACAATGTAGGTTTTGTAGAAGTGGTTAAATACCCTTAATAGGTATGAAACATAGATAGTGGTAATGCCCAATAAAGATAATAAAAAAAAAATTGAGTATGTGTGGATTTTAAAGACCTGAATAGAGCTAGCCTGAAAAATAACTTTTTACTCCCTCACATTGACATGCTTGTAAACAATGCTACAAAAATATCCACTTACTCTTTCATGGATGGATTCTTAGGTTATAACCATATTAAGATGGCCGAATAAGACAAGGAAAATATTGTTGTCATTACCCCATGGAGAACTTTTTGTTATAAGGTAATGCTATTTGGTTTGAATAATGTTGGAGCCACATATT
>Ga0325414_1006425_pt1 | contig 12462 bp, 6 predicted proteins | sample PopdelMetagenome_8_FD_206183 | JGI IMG/M metagenome (GOLD analysis project Ga0325414, IMG submission 206183) | Populus deltoides microbial communities from Bellville, Georgia, United States - Leaf-PdKOR-R3 | ecosystem: Host-associated > Plants > Phyllosphere > Phylloplane/Leaf | place: USA... | reverse complement strand
GAATCGGCATCTCCTTTCTAAGCTTAGCCGTTTCTTTGTCCTTTCACTTTCAATAGTTAATCACATCAATCAATCCTTTGAATTGTGAGATATGCCTGCATTTAAAATGAACATTTACCATAAATTATCAGATCTGTTATTATAAAACATGCTCTAGTTATGGAGTTATTGATACTTCAAGTGCAAAATGATGATATAAAACCTTGATAAAAATGCACTTTTAAGTACTAATCAAATGCACACTACGTTATATACAAATTCAATAAATGATAAACAATCTTTTTATTTTTTAATATTTTTTTGAACGATAGCTCTTAATAAACGAGTTAAAGTATTGTTTGCTACTTTAATTTGACTATTTGTTTATGGATGACAAGTAATAGAAAATAAAGTTTTAGTTCCTAACTTACCCCACAAAACTTTCTAAAAGTAGCTCAAAAACTTAATATCTCGATATAATGCTCCTTAAAACACCATGTAACTGAACTACTTCCTTAAAGAATAGATCTGCTATATTTATTGCATCATCAATTTTATGGCAAGATATGAAATGTGTCATCTTAGAAAATCTACATACACCAAGAAATATAGAACCCTTTCCTTTCCTTGACCTAGGTAATTTTAAAGTGTTCCATTAATCTGCCACCATGAGCTTCCTTTACAAGCAATTTAAGCATTGAACAACTAGGCACACAATCTTTTATCTTCAAATAAAAACCTATCATGCCTAAGAAATAAATTAGTTGTTGTAAGTTGATATTGGAAGAAGAACATGCCTTTACAATAATGCATATGCAACTATATTTTTCTTACCTTACTTGTATTTCATGATATATGAAAATATCTCAATAAATTCCACCTACTTAGCATTTATACGATTCAACTTACCTTAAGTTTTCAACTATCTCAAAGATTAGTGATCAATATGAATCACAAATTCCTTACGTCAAAGGTAATGCTTCCAAGTTGACATGATCAAATAATTGATGTCAAATAATGATGACAACAATATATATTTATTAATTAACTACGTCAAATAAATAATAAACCTACTTTCATACTTCTCTTAATTTATTATCAATTATCTACGTCCATACAAATTTGTATACATTAATTTATAAAAATTATAACTCGACAATAAAATTGATAAAATATAAAACAGATATGTTAAACAAGTCATTATTTATATCATCACAACATTCCTTAGTCGGTAATTCGACATAAGTTTCAATAATTTACAAACAAATATAATTTTACAAAATTTAAAACAAATCATAACATGTACAAAATCATGTATCCATACAACAAGTTTGTTTGAGAAAAAACAATAAAACAAGTGAACACCCAAACAAAACACATATACAACAAAAATATACAATAAAAAAATTGACATTTCAAAATTGTATTCAAATTAAAAAAAAAAGTAGATTGAGTTACTTAAGATAAAATATCTGCAATAAAATTGTTGTTGTGACTGGAAAAGTCGAGGAAGGATGACTTGTGTTGAGATAGGGGGTGATGTGGGGAGAGGGGAGGGGGGTTGTTAGTTGCAGATTTGGGAGGGTTTGTTTAGTTGTAGAGGGGAAGAAGGAGAAATAGAAGAGAGGATAGTTGATGGCCAGGTCATATATTAATTATTACTAATGAAATTATTTTGTTTGTTAATTCATCGACAATTTTGTATGGCTTTTCCTGTTTGAATTCAATTGTAATTTTTTCAGTAAAATTTTCCATAAAAAATTACATATTATCATACTTTTTGAGTTTTTTAAATTTTTTTTATTCTGACTTTAATTCTCTTGTTATTTATTGACAAAAATATTTCGTTAATAAATACTGATAGAGTTAATGATTAATAAAAATCACTTCAAATTACTGACGGGAATTTTCCATTAATAATTTGTATGTATTCATAGATTTTCTATCAGAATCTAAGCTAGTTTTACCTACAGAATACGAGCTAGACCAATTATTTTATTGTCTTCTCGAACATACTATTATGACAACATTTATGGGCTTAGTTCTAACTTTTTAGAGAATAAAAAAGTAAACAATTAAAATGGATTTATATTCCATACCTATCAAAATATATAAAAAAATATGGATATGTACAGATATATAAATAAATGGTCGTTTTGCAGTCCATGTACTGAACGATTCAAATCATAATTATACTAGACATGGTCATGAATTAATTATCCAGCTACTTGTGAAATTTAGTCATCATTTAGAATTGCAATTTCTTTTATTGGTGAAGCAATATCCATTTGAGTAATTTTAAGAATATTAATTTATTTTCCGGAAACTCTAAAAGATATTGTAAAATTCTAAATTTGTTTTGAAAAAGCTAAGTTGAATGCCAAAATAATATCTGAAAAATACCACTAACATAGTAGAATGTTTTTAGGGATATATTTGTTTTCATGGTCCAAGAGTATTTTTAAAAATATTTAAATGTTTTTTTTATTTTAGATTATTTTTTTAATATTTTTAAATTATTTTTATAAAAAAATATTAAAAATATTTTTTAAAAAATAAAAAAAATATTATTTTAATATATTTTTAAATAAAAATATTTTAAAAAACATACTAAACCACTAGTAAATATAAGCTACTAACTCGCATCTTGAAAGGGGCTGCCATTTGGCTATAGTAAAGTGAATTATTTAATCAATTAATTACTTGAAACCGTACTTGAGTGCATGTAAAAACACAATGTTTAAAGGCTGAGACCGACTCTCTCCATGTCATGTTTTTATGAGTAGGTTGGAATTTTGTTGCGATTATTTTTTAAAATGTTTATTTTTAAAAATATATTAAAATAATATTTTTTTATTTTTTTAAAATTATTTTTGATAATATTAAAAATATTAAAAAATAATTTTTTTTAAAAACATTTTTAAAATACAAAAACAAATAAACTTGCTAAGAATGATGAACACACAATCGGAAATCTGAGAAATTTCTACACAAGAATAAGAATTCACATGAAGTCTCTGGAACGTGTAGGAATTATCCCGCTTAATTAAGCACAGCTTGCCACCTCATGGCTTGTCGTTAATTATTACTCTCAAAGCGGCTCGAACCTTCCCCATCTCCTAAAAAACAACAAAAACAATTCAGTCCCAGAATGTTCAAGAACCAATGCTCTATAGCTATAGCCTATATAAATCCGGGAATGGACTCATTCCACTTCAGACAGGAACAAAAACACATTCTTGCAAGTTGTATCAGTCCCTTAAGCCCTCTGAAAAAAAAAGACAAACAAAAATACAAGTTATAGAAAAATGAGGCAGCACTCACTTGCCTTCTCAGTCCTGCTCGTTCTCTGCCTTGTTGGGTTCTCTAATGCATCTCTCCTGCCATTTTCAGACCGTCCCGGGAGTCTCCTGACTGATTTCTGGCTGGACCGTTTGCCGGACCCCTTCAGGGTCTTGGAACATATCCCACTTGGGTTCGACAAGGACGATCATGTGGCACTCTCTCCAGCCCGAGTAGACTGGAAAGAAACACCTGAGGGTCATGTTATCATGCTAGATGTACCAGGAATGAAGAAAGAGGAGGTGAAGATTGAAATTGACCAGAATAGGGTGTTGAGAGTGAGTGGAGAGAGGAAGAGGGAAGAAGAGAAAAAAGGGGATCACTGGCACAGAGTAGAGAGATCGTATGGCAAGTTCATCAGGCAGTTTAAGCTGCCAGAGAATGTGGACTTGGATTCTGTGAAGGCTAAGCTTGAGAATGGGGTTCTCATTTTGTCACTTTCCAATTTGTCCCTTGACAAAATCAAGGGTCCTACGGTGGTTAGCATTGAGGGGGGAGAAGAACCAGCCAAGCTCAAGAGTGATGAAGCAAAGCAAGAGCTCTAGGTGTTTTCATGTATTGAGGCCTGAGATCGGTAACGCTTGTTTGTGAGAAAATAAGGGTTGTTTTTCATTTCGATCGTGTGATTTTGTTTTGTATGTTCGAACTTGATGCACTAATGTAATGCGTACGTATGCCATCTATGATACTCATAATCTATATATATATATATGGCTTCTCTTTATCACCATTTGGTGGCAAGCTATATATCTATTGCATCAGAAATTCTTATACTTCCTCACTCCGTTTCTTTTTTCTTTTTAATCCTTGCGGAGTTCTCAATCTATTTATATATATATCCCTGTTTTTCAATGTATTTTTATTATTTTTTAAAAGTCGTTTTTGATGCTATTTATTTAATTTAATAAAGGCGTGAAATGATGAATAAATGAGAAAAATAAATAAAAAATGAAACAGAACCGAAAAATTGTAGGGAGATTTACAAGTAAAGGAAAATTTTAATTTACCACTAATCACAATAAATAATATAAAAAAAAATTAATATTATTTTTCAAATTTCATTTATTTTATTTTAACGAGGATCTCAACAATAATAGGGATTAGGATTATCTAATCCTATACAAGTCACTTCAAAAAGGAGGAGGAAAATAGCATTCTCGCTCAAAAAAAAAAAAAAAAAAAAACCAATGCAACTATTGTTTCCTCTGCAGTCGACAAATCACCTCCGAAAACTCCTCGTCGATAGAAACACCATTCTCTTGAACACATCATGTTCCAACCCTTCTCACTGCCACCTTAAAGACCTTGTCTTAACCGAAAATCTACTCATTGTCGCTCACAACTTCCGTTACATAACACATAAACCAAACTCATAAAACCTTTAACCAACAGCCACAATCTCCACCGCATTGACAGACCACGCTAGCCATCCCGCAACAACTGCCCCACTGTAACACCAATCTCCTCCTCCCTCACCAACCACCAAATCAATTGTCTCAATCCACCAATCACAGCCTAGACTTCTCTCTTCATGGTGCAGTAGCTACCCAACATACCAGCTGTAGCACACAACATGATGATTGTTTTTTTGAGTTTTTATTGAAAATAAAAAACATCTATAAAATATATACCGTTGTAAAAGAATTGTTACCTAATATTAACCATTAAGAATTCTTACTAATTTTTAAAGAATTCTTACTAATTTTTTAATGTTTTAGGCAAAAAACTAGTCATGTAAAAAAAATATATCATCACCTTATAGCATCTTACTTACGATAGGTTATATTACTATTTGTTTTTTATTCTTAAAGTGTATTGTGCATATATATTAAGGATCTATCTATACTAGTGCATGGATACCTATAGTCAAAGATGGGTTTAATATAGGGGATTAGATGAAAGGGCAAACCGGTTACTAATGGAGCCAAAATCTAACTTATATGAAATTGTTTCATCATTTCTAATTACTGCCAAATAATGATCTGTGATGGTCTATTTAGCAAAACAGTCGCTAATGGGGGTCAAAGTCTATCTTATATGAGATTGTTTCATCGTTTCTAATTACTGTCAAAATAATGATTTATGATGGCCCATTTATTTAAGAAGCAATTAGTGGATTGACATGATGTACTTGGATTGTTTATTACCGATCAAGGCTTATAATCAGTGATGATCTTTCAGACATGTTTAGTGAATAATAAAGCATGCCTATATGGGGTCATGTTGACCTCGGCCTAAACTTAAGGCTCAATATAAATTTTAGAATAATAACCTATAATGGTTCATTTATCTTGATGGAAAATTATATGCAATTTTGCTAAAAGATTTCTATAACCCCATTGATGGTTTGTTTACCTAAAGGCCATTTCTAGAGGTATTCAAAATGGATATTCCTTATTAAACTAGAAGTTATATAGTTTAAAGTTAATGACCTATGATGATTAAATTAACTTGAAGTAAACCAATATATAAATATTTATATTTTCATTGTTTTATTTCTCATAATATGACCTCCAATTAATGTCTATGCATATCGGTCTATAAAGATATGTAAAGAAATTATCGATGGATAATTATTCAAAGTTAAAATTTTATTATTACAATTATTATTAATTATGGCTAACATTATTGTTTGAAAGGACAGTTACATCACACATGAATGAACCACCTTATTACCCTTAATTGACACCTAAGAGTAACGACTTATGAGGTTTCAATTATATTAGGAATTATTGATAGATATATGACCAAGGAAACTTATGCATTTTGAAAAGAAAGTTTCATTTTTAAAACCAAAGGGTAACAAATATACTACCCTAATTGATATCAAAAGTAATTATCTATTATGGTTTAATTACTCTAGACATCTTAGGTGAGTAACGAATTATGAATCAATGCTTTTTAGATGAAAAAGGAAATCATTGATTTTGTTTTTCTAAATGAATGTTTAGAAAAAATATTGAAATGTTTTTCTTTGCTAAAAGCAAGGCATTTTAATGTGGGATTAATCTCTCATGTGATAAGTCTTATAACTAAAATACAAGACTCATTAACCTGGAAAATGCACACACACACATATATATATAGACACACACGTGAGTAAGGGTATCATTTTCTTATGTTATTTGTGTCAAATGACAATACAAACACATGTTCATGCTGCTCATAAAAAGTTGCTCGCTTATGTATTAAGAATAGGTATTGCAATGTTAAGGAAGATAATGAATGCAAACATGAACAAGGAAACAAGTTGCAAACTTTGAGAGGTTCGGCCTAAATGCAAAAAAAAATAAAATTACAACAAGCATTGAGAAGACTTTGAAACACACTTCAAAAGATAAACAAGGTTTTTAGAAAACCTCTTTAGTTGGGTTTTGACTCGACTTACTAAAAGAACTAAACATAGAAGCATTGTAATCATATAAGAACTAAACGTATTCTTAGCCACAAAATCAAACACGATAACTATAACCATGTTATGTTTATCATTAATTAAGGATGAATTCACAAGGGCATTTAAGAGTTCACGGAAACAATGTTGAATAAAACAATACAATGACTAATGTAAGAAGATAAAATCACAAAAAAGTAAAGTACCAAACCATGAATAATATGCTTAAACAAGATGTTTTAGCAACCTCAACACAGTTAAGAAACTTCAATACATTAAAGTTCAAGTTTTCATAGTGAAAACCATCATAGTTATTATATCCCTAATTCACCTTCATAGATACAGGACCAACAATAATGGAAAAGGTGAAATAGGACATTCCAAAAGTGAGTGTTTTTAAACTGGAAAAAATTCATAAAGAGACACATAAACATTTTTAGTCTTTGTCAACAACAGAAACTCCACTATAAAGTTCAAAAACATCTAAAATCACATTAAACAAGCAAAAACAAAAACATCAAGGATAATATGCAAAAAGAATTGTTAATCTTTAGGTCAAATATTCATGTTTTTATATATTTTGATAATACCAATAAAATGAAAAATGGATTAATAATATGTCTAGTTAAGAATAAGTTTTAATTAGGTTTATTGAAATAACATATCAATAAGTATAATGGATTTCATGAGGAAATCCATCAAAAAATCCAAGAAGGAAGTGAAGTGAAGACTTAGATTAAGTGTTCATTTTAAGTGCTTAATATAAATATTTATATCCCACTTGATAGCACAATTAAAATGAACTCACACACTTCATTGTATATGCATTAAATGATTAATAAATAATTTGATATAATTTAAGATAGACGGTTCTAAGAATTTAATCTATCAAAACTAGGATTCTGCATGTATTAATTGACTATTTGTTGTGACCAAATGAACTGGTTAACTGTTTATTCATCAGTGATAAGCATCTAGAAATTTTACAGGACCAGATCAATTAATTGGCTTGACCAATCTAAATTAATCGACCATGTGACTCGTTAGTGGCATTATAACAACTATAAACACCTAGTTTTCTTATATATATATATTGTTTAATTGCAAAATTAGCAAGGAATTCTAAATAAATACTTCAAAATCATCAATCCTTGATTATACTCTAACTGGTGCTATTAAACCTTCATAATCTAGTACAAGAGTATTCAATCTCATTCTCACTACACTTAAACACCTTCAAATCCTATATGTGTTATCTTATGAGATATAGAGATATTATAACTTTAAATTGTATTATCCACTCTATTGAGGGAGTTACTTATAATAACTAAATCACTCTTGTAAATCTTTAAGAATTAGATAAATTCACAAAGAAAAAATCTTTAAGAAGATATATCTTCAACTGAAAAAAATCTTAAAGAAAGAAAGCATATCTTCAAGTGGTGTAAAAATCTTGAAAAAAAGAATATTATCAAGTTGTGTAAAATGTTTGGTGTGGATTCATCAAGTAACTATTGTACTCTTGAACTTGGACCAGTGAACAAATACAATATTTCAGTACGAGTTGATATTTGAGGTATGGATATAAGCTTGTCGAACTATGTTAAAAACAAGTTTGCAAATTATCTCTCCTATTTCTTTACTTTAACTAATTTAATTATATTGTTGGTTATTGTGTTTAACTTGAATTAATTTGTATTATTTATAGAAATTAATGATACACCTAATTCACCCCCTTCTTAGGTGTTATAGTTTCTTTTATCCTTGAATAACAATTGATATCAAAGTTTAGTTGTCATTTATAAAGTTTGTTTAGACTTTAAGTAAAATGACAAGTACTAGTTATAATCTCTAAAATGAAGGATCATCTATATCTAGGCCACCTTTTTTTATGGTAATGATTATAAATATTAGAAAGTTAAAATGATTATTATATATCTTTAACCTATTGATTATAATTTACGTTTATCCATAGAAAATGGACCTCATGGACTTATTAAAGTTGAATAAGGTATTGAAATTCCTAAAGCTAGAAGTGAATATACGGATAACAATCAAAAGTTCCTTTCTATGGATGTTAAAGCTATGAACACTTTATATTGTGCATAGAGTAGAAGTGAATTTAATAGAATCACATCATGTAAGAATTCTAAAGACATTTAGCATGCTTTAAAAGGAACTAACCAAGTGAAAGAGTCTTAAATTGACAACCATTAGTTCAACAATATGAATTATTTAAAATGCTCTCTAATGACTCCATAATTAACACGTTTACAATAATGACTAATATTAGTAATAGTTTGGATGCACTTGGTAAGACTTATACTAATACAGAAATTGTGAGCAAAACTTGTAAGTTCCTACTAAAGATCAAGGAAGAAAAAGTAATGGCAATTCAAAAAGATAAAGATCTCATCAAACTTTCATTGGAAAATCTCATTGGATCCTTAATGACTCATGAGATTACCATGGAGAAACAAGAACAAGAAGAAAGTTCAAAGAAAAATTCAGCATTCAAAATTGTCCATCACAATGATAATGATGATATTGATCATCATGAAGGCATTGAAGAGGACATGTCCAAAATACAACGAAATTCTGAAATTTCCTAATGAATAAGAGAGGGAATAAAAGATTTTTAAACTTCAAGAAAGATGAAAATAAAGAAAAATTAAGCAAGGAAATCTTTAAATGTTTCAAGTGCAACAAAAGATGACATATAAGAGGACAATGAAAGCTATATGGAGTGATGATTCATACTCAAGTTTAAGCAATAAAGAAGAGTACATGGCAAACATGTGCTTCATGGAAATTAAGAGCAAAAATAAGGTACAATCTTCGAATGATGAATCCAACCCTACTTATGAGAAGTTGCATGATGCTTTAGAATATCTATATGATGAAATTAAGAAATCTGGTTCAAAATATAGCATATTGAAAAAGAACTATGCATGCTTACTTGTAGAAAAAAAAATCTTTGAAAAGGAAAGATTACATTGTAATTGATAATAAGTTCAATAAAATTAGAGTAAAAACAAATCCTTAAAAGAAAAGGTAGAAAAGTTGAACACAACCTTAGCTAAATTCACACAAGGCTTTAAAATCCTAGAAACAATGCTTTCAAGCCAAAGATGTGTTTTTAACAAAAGAGGTTTCTTCGGATACCAACCTAAAAAGAACCAAAAGTATTTAAAAAATCATTTTATTAAAGCTAAACAACCCTATGACCCTAACCATAAATGCAATTATTGTAGAGCTATAGGTCATTTGATTTATGCTTGCTCTATTAAGAAAGAAAAAAAAATTGTAATATGATGTAGGTTCCAAAAGGAACCACTTCTAAGAACAAAGGATCCAATAAGGTACGGGTATTAAAAACCTCGTCTTGATCTTTGTGTGTAGAAACCAAGAAAGTATGAAGAATGGTTTTTTGATAGTGCTTGCTCAACAAGAGATAGGTGGTATCTTCATCAACTAAAACAAGTACATCAAAGATCTCTAAAAGACTTGGGATGGAACATATCAAAGTAGCCGATATGCCCATAGAAACATCAACGAAACATGATATGGATAAATATGGTAAGAATGTAAATATCACCAAATATTAATGTATGATTGGTTCACTAATATACTTAAATTGCTAGTAGACCCAATATCTTATTTTGTATATGTCTATGTCGAGTTTTCGAGCTTTCCCTAAAGAATCAATGTTAGTTCCATAAAACATTTCTTTTATTTACATGGTACTATAAATTTAGGATGGTGGTATCCAAAAGTACATAAGATGAGTTTGATTAGTTATTCGAATGCAAAGTTTGATAGGCGAGTTAAGTATGATAAGCCTTTAAGTAACAATGATTTTTGTAAAGTAAGAAGGAAATTAGGTTTTATTTATGTTAAAGATGTTTAAGTGATCTTTTTACGTATATACATTAATGTACATGAGTTGGATATATTTAAGTTATCAAATGTATACCCCTTAAGCATGAAATCCATGAAATATTTGTTTTGCCATAATTTTTATTATATGTCCAAGTCTGAGATGAACCGGTCGATCGGTTCATAAAGGTCAGCTCAACCAGCTGACCAATTGAGCTAGAAAAATAGAAGACATCCATTGGTTTAACATTAACTTTTTTAGAATTAGTTGGAATCAAATTTTTAGTGTACAAGTTGGACGACAAAGATGTATATTTTGACTCATAAAACATATTTAGAAGAAAAGGTTCAAAAAATTATGGTTTTTGTGTGAACTGGTCGACTGGTTCATACAACAAGATCAATCAGCTGACTAGTTAAGCTAGAAGACCGGCAATGAGGCTACTACCCATATTTTGAGATTTTGACCCTTTGATTTCTTTGTTTCTTTGATAAATTTTTACATGGAAAGGTTTCATTTTAAGTGCAAAGAAAGGATTAAAAGAGAATTATAGGAAATTCTCAGCTTGTATTTCAACCAGTCGATCAGTTGAACTTAACCCATAGTAATCGGTTGACCGGTTGCTCAACGGTGTGTGTATATATATATATATATATCATTTTCAAACAAAATCAGAAAACTTCCAATTTAAAACCCTCAAACCCTAAACCTAATTCTCTCAAAAATTTTCATCAAATCCCACCAAATTAATCATATTTTTTTGTTGTTTCTTGAAGATTCAAGAGACATAACACCTAGAAAATATCAAAGAGATATCGAATCAAGGAGCAAAAGGGTCAATGATCTAACCTCCTACCAAGGTGAAAATATTCAAAGGTTTTTAAGCTCTCTCTGTAATAGGTCTATTACTATAGAAAGAGGACTAGGATATGATCTATGTGCTTTCGGTATATATTATTTATTTAAGGATATAAGTTAGAACATATTATTCTATTTGAAGAAACCTATTAATCCTAAGTTGATTAAAATGTTTTTCTTTCTAATATAAGGATTAATATTGAATCTAGGTTTATCAGTAACTTGCGAGATAAACATATTGAATTTGATTGTAAAATACTTGTAGATATTTTGGGTATTAGCAATGAAGAACCTGGAGTTTTTTTAGATGAAAGTAATACCCATCATTGAAGAATTTGTATATGATGAAGCTATAGTCTTGCATACTGGTAGGCATTATTTTTCACATGGAACTAAAATTAAAAGCCTATATTTGCTTTCATGACTTAGGATACTTCATAGAGATAACACATAACATTTTGTCAAAGAAAGAGCATTATGATGAGGTCATTTTTACGGGTATATGCTTGATCGATTATGTGATTAGAGGTCATCCAATTAACCTTTCATACATTATAATTAGGAATATGATCATGGCACATGATCAAAAGCAAAAATATCTTTTTTATGGTTGTTGCGATGTCCCGGTCGCACAAATTAATTACCCTAGCTTCAAACACAACACACAAGATAGTATAGAGCAAGCAAGGGGTCGATCCCACGAGAAAGTTCAAGTCAGATTTTTATGCTAGATAATATGCAATTTGGAGGGGGTTTGGACGTTATCTAGGCTAAAGAAAAAGAAAATAGAAAACTATCAAATGAAATTTAATAAAATCATAAAATTATCAAGAGAACAAACCTTGTTCACAAGCACACATCCACCTACAGAAATCAGAACTGATTATGGAAACGAAACATCAATTTATATTCTGAATATTTATCTCTTCTTAACATTGGTTAGTTAACGGATCCGCCGTATAACTAACCCTAACCATCAAACAACCACAGTGTCCGCACTAGTAATTTAATT
>Ga0325414_1006424_pt1 | contig 12462 bp, 5 predicted proteins | sample PopdelMetagenome_8_FD_206183 | JGI IMG/M metagenome (GOLD analysis project Ga0325414, IMG submission 206183) | Populus deltoides microbial communities from Bellville, Georgia, United States - Leaf-PdKOR-R3 | ecosystem: Host-associated > Plants > Phyllosphere > Phylloplane/Leaf | place: USA... | reverse complement strand
GATCAGTTTTGTTTGACGTTTCATCGTGAGTTCCAAAAGATAATCAAGTTTTGTCTCTTCAAAATCAGAAGAAAATGCCCTAAATATTCCAACGAAATACCAGACATGCCACTGGTCTTTGAAAGTTGACTGAGCTAACGTGTCATCTTGTCATAATTATTGGGATCCCAAAAAGTTGATCAGACACCGCAAATAAAAGCTTTGCGTGGGGGTAAAAGTGTCACTGATCATAATGAGTCACGTTACTCCCGTTTCTCTTATCCTCAAAGAAGGTTGAAAGTTAACGGAACGGAAGAGCTGTGCGGTGCTTGCTTCTTGGTGCCGTACGAGGATGTCTTACCCTTTTGTGCTGCCTAAAACATGGAATTGAATCCCACCGTTCCAATGTGAGATCCATCATTTTTGGAGAGTTTTTGAGAGTACAGTTTACTTTGTTTTTAAAATATTTTTTTTATTCATGTATTAAAATAATATCTTTATTCCCAAGACTTGTATTTATTCAAATTGATTTGGTAAAGTGTAATTAGTGGTATTTTATTAGTTATTTTTTAAATATATATATATATATATTAAAATAAATATAAGTAAAAGAGAGAATTTTTAAATAAAGATATATTTTTTATTTTTTAAGACGAATTCAAAAAGTAACTAATAGTAATTTACTAATTATTATTTAAGATTTTACAATACACATAACTCACATCTATAAATATACCACCAATTATGAAGCAAAACCATCCCATTGCTTGTTATAGGCATTCAATTATCTCACAATAAGCAAGGTAATGCTCCTCCATGGCTTGCTAGTTAGTTTTATAGTTGCAAATCAAAAATTTGAATTCTGTACATTTTCTTCCCAATTTTTTGGAACTATATTCTAAATTATATTTTTTTGATCAATTATCTACTCAGAACAATTCAACTACTTCTTGTTATAATCATTCAAATATTATACCAACGATGGTTATTCAAGTAGTTCAGCACTTATTTTTTATAAATAAGATTTTGTGAATAAAACACATCATTACTGAAAAAATTTTATCTTTTAACGAATTAATCCGGCTCGATTATTAATCAAGATGCAATGATATTTTAGATACTAAAGTTTAATAAAAAAAATAATTATCTCAGTAACGCTACATCATCAACATTTCCCTCCAAAGATTGCAAGCAATCTTCGAACTAAAATCCCTGTTAGGATCCACGCAAGATTAACATCATCGATGGGAAAAGGCTTTTTGCAGCACCACTTCTTGGGGACCATTGGAAAAAGACTCGAGTCCACCCTCACATCTTTCCAAGAGAAAGGTCCAAATAGAGAGGATTCAGTCGTTATCCGGCACACCTCAGGTGCCCACATAACACATGGAACCTCAATTCTCAAATGAAGTTTAAGAAATAGGAGTTCTTATGGCATTGGTGTCCGTTGTCTTTTATCCCACCGCAAAAAATATTCTGTTACTGTGTCTATCAAGAAATTTTTAGCTGTTTTTTTTTTATAATTTTGATGCGCTAATATTAAAAACTAAAAAATATATATTATTTTGATATATTTTAAGTTAATTAATTTTAAAGCAATTGACTCTACGTTACTAAATACATGCTAGATATGCATTCCTATATCATTTGGCCGCATTCAAAGAAATTTAATAAATTTATTTTAATAATCCTAACTCAAAACATTAAACATTTTAGACTCTTGTGGTTAATTATATATATAAAAAAAGTAATCTACATGGTGTGATCTAGCACAGTGATTTTTTTCTTACTAAAACATAAAATATAGAGACTTGTGAGATACAGTAAGATAGAATAAGAAAGAAGCAAAGCCAGCAAAAAAGCTTCAATTCTAAGCTTAGGGTCATCTCCTTCCCAAGAATATCACCAATTTCATGAATATAATAAATATCTTTTTGATTGAGGTTGTTTACCAAATGCTAATTTTTTATTTAGTATCCAAATATTTTTTACAGGAATGTCAGGTTGGGGTTAGTGACTAGTGGTCACACACACACCACCAACTGTTTTGTTCTCCCCCCCTCTTCTCTCTCTCTCTCTCTCTCTCTAGCATTATAATATCGGCCAGTATATATCTCTTTGGTGTCTTTACACAGCTTGTTCGCTTCTTGCACTTGCACTTCAATGTTTTAGTTGTGTCTCTCTGAAGGTATTTGCTTGCCTATGTAAGTGCAACCTTGTGACGAGCCACCCAGTTTTGTGAAACCAAAGTCAGGAATTTACCTCTTTTTGTTTGTCTTCTTTCCCATCTCAAGTATATGGCTTAATATTCTCTTCTTCACTATCATTTTGTCTTCTCACATCTCTATCTCTCTTGGGTTGTGAATCTTTTCTCTTATAATACAAGTTCCAAGAACAAAAACTAAAAAGAAATAGAAAAGAAAGAGTCTTTATTTGAGGTGGGTTTTTAGTTTGTTTAATTGGGTCATGGCAGTTTGCTGTGATCTTGAAGTAGATGTCAATGGTGAGGAGACGTTCATGGTGGATAAGGTAAAAAAAATAATCTCTTTGTTCTTGTTTTCATTTCCTTTAACTTTGCCTCTTTAGAGCTTTAAAGTTATGATTTTTAGTCTACTTTGGCTAATCTCTTCTTCTAATTTTCCTTCTTACTTAATTTACTCAATGCTGTTCACTTCACATAATTGCTGACCTTGGTTCAGTTTGCTTTGTTTTGCTTTAATGTATATTCAATAGTTCTGGTGTTTTTTTTTAATCAAATGGCTGTTAAATGTGGAATTTGAGTACTTCCATGGTTTTTGAATTAATTCTCTTGTGGTGATTTTTATATTATCTGTTCTGCCATATTACCTCTATGATTTCTATGGTTGTACTGCCAACTACATTAAATTTACACCTACATTGCAGTGTTGTGGGGTATGCTTTTTCATGCTAGCTTCTTCTTCTTCTTCTTGTCTTCTATTTTGGGCACTTGCTAAACACCAAATTGTAGGGCTTTATCTTCTGAGCTGGTCCTGTCATTTATTGCTGTTGTTAAGGGGGTTTAATGTTTCATACCTTTATTTGTTTTTATTCACTCCTTTTGAGAAGGACTTATTAGTTGCTTTCATGGAATTTAATACACTGTTTATTACCCTTGTTTCTTGGGTTGTTTGGCAGACATCTTATCTGTTGATTTTCCCATGCACAATTTATTGTCTATAAAGACCACACACCTTTCTTTTGCAGATTTTAGCTGTCTATGCCACTTTTTTTTTTGGGTGCTTTGCTAGATTCAATGAGTTCATTCTTTTGTGGAAGGTTTTCAAGGCACTGAAATGTTCTGTTAATTGAGGCTCGTCTTTATTGCACATTTCCTCTGTCACTGATAGTTAGTTATCTACCTAGATTGAATGCTTGCTACTTCTCTTAACTTAATTAAATAAATCACTTTTATCAGTGGTAAAGACAAAATTTTAGCTTTAATCTCTTCTATGTTTTAGTTATTCATTAGATTTTAGATTTGCATTCTCACATTTTTTTTTTTTTGGATATTTGCAGAAGGTCATTGCTTCATATTGTGGCAGATTAAGAAAATTATTTGGTAAATCAACAGGTAGTGCAAGAAATTTGAAAGTGATATTCAATGACTTTCCTGGTGGGCCTGGAAATTTTGAACTCCTGTCAAGATTCTGCTACAATAATGGTAGGATTGACATAACTCCTTCAAATATTTCCTTCCTACATTCTGCTGCACAGTTCATGGAGATGAACAATTCTGTATCTGGAACTCATAACTTATTGGAAGAGACTGAGAAATCACTTAAAGGGATGAATTACTGGGCATGGTCTGAGCTGTTAATCACTATAAAGCAGTGCCAAGATTTACTTCCGTTTCCAAATTCTTCTGGTATTCTTGAAAAATGTGTGGATTCTCTTATTGGAAGGATGGCTACTTCTAGTGAGCCAAGTCCATGTCCATCTACTTCTTCTCCTGATAGCTCTGGAGTCCGGTTTTCATGTGACACTAGAAGCACTGAGAGTTTGAAGAATAGCTTCTCTCGAGCAACCTGGTGGTTTGAGGATCTTTTGGTTTTGAGTCCTAATTTGGTTGGAATGGTGATCAAATCCATGGTCTTGCGGAAGTTTGATCATGTTATCATTAGTAGGTTTCTCTTTTATTACCAGAAATCGAAGTGCTATACTGGCACGTCTGATGAGAAGCGTAATGTAGTAGAAACTGTCATAGATATACTTTATATTCTTGATTGGAACTCTGTTTCATTCAAGAGTTTATTTGGAATTCTTCGAGTTGCTTTGAATTTGATCATAAGCAAATGTAGCAGGACCAAGTTGGAGAGTATGATAGGTTCTCAGATGGATCAAGCAACTCTAGATAATCTGCTTATTCCTTCTCCATATGGGATGAATTACTTGTATAACGTGAAGCTTGTTCTAAGGTTCTTGAAAGCATTTCTGCACGGAGGAATCAGTCAAACGTCTCCAACACAATTGAGAAAAGTTGCTAGTTTGATGGACTTGTATATAGCAGAAGTAGCCCCAGATCCTTGTCTAAAGCCTTCTAAGTTCTTGGCCCTAACCATGTCTCTGCCAGATTCTGCCAGAGATTCATATGACAGAATCTACCGTGCCACAGACATGTATCTACAGGTAGTCCTTTGATCTTTTCTCATGTTTCATGTCATTTGATTTGGAATTTCTATAGCTTATTGAATCCTGTATTGGTTTTTTTATTGGGAAACAGGTGGTGAATTTTACATCTCTTGCTATGCTATTATTAAATTTCAATTTCACATATGATTTTGCAATATGAATTTCATGTAGGTGCATACTGGATTATCAGAAGAAGAAAAGATGAAGATATGCTGTGCATTGAATTATGAGAAACTCTCAGCTGAAGCTTGCATCCACCTTTCTCAGAACAAAAGGTTTCCATCAAAAAGTGCAGTCCGAGCTCTCATGTCTCAGGAAGTCAAGCTCAAAAGCCTACTCAAAACCACCGACAAAATGAAATGCTATATTGATTCACCTTCTGGTGTTAGTGAGATTGGAAGGAAGGGAAAGAAAAATGAAGCCAGTAAACAAATTGTGCTCTATGCTGGTAAACTTGATCCTCCAACTAACAATGAGAAGCTTAGAGCCCATTTGCAAGGAATGCAATGGAGGGTGACGGAATTGGAGAAAATTTGCTTGAAAATGCAAACACAGATGACAAAAATCGTGAAGTCAAGAGTATCAAGCCATAGCAGTACTCCCAGATCCTTACCCAAGCTTTGTTCATGATAGGATTTTCTGCTCAATATTAAAATATTTAATATCTCTTTCATTTGTACAGCAAGAGGGTTCTTTTTATGCGTGTGGTATTTGTAGCATTTTTCTTTCTTTTATCGACATCTTGGCTGTACAGTTCTACAGAAAACTTTTGTTTAATGCTTCTGACACTGCAAACCAGTGAAGATGTTCCATGCAAACTGTTTAATCTCAAGAACATCAGCTTGTCCTGTGTGGTCAACAGCCAGTCATAAAAACAAAAGTTAGTGATGAATTAGAAAAATAAGGTCAATTTATTAGTTGATTCGATCCCAGAAGTATGAAATCTTTATGAGATGGGAATTTTTGTCACACTCCAACTACCTTATAGCCATAAAAAAGAAGAAAAAGGAAAAATAAAATAAAATAAAAAACTATAACCAAACACATACACCATTCTTGTTTTCATATAGCATCAAAATCATTTTTAACCATCTAACTAAATTACTTGTAATTCAACTATTATTAGCATCCCCTCTAGTTAATATCTTTATAGATAAAAAAAAATATATCTTAAAATTATTAAAAATTTACATGGACATTAATTTCAGAACTCGATTCAAAATCGAGATCATGTTAGATGTTAAGCCAACGTGTTACTCATTGACCTACTGGTAGCTCCGAGTTTCATAAATTACAGCCACTCTTTTGTAACTTGAGAAAATAAAAGCAAGCCAAAGAGTTAGAAACAGGACCTTCCCTACCGTCTCTAGAGTATTTATACCTCTGGCTCCACTTTGTGACACCACAGGATTTAATGTATATTAATGCCATTAATTAACCAACCCTGAGAATCTTTTTCTATTTAGAAATTTCCTACGCAAACAAGTTAAAAAAGCACCGATTTTTGCAACAAATGGTGGTACCGACTGTTTTGTCTTCTGGCAGAACCCTTCAACTATACATGCTAAATGCTACCACAAGGAAAGCCACTAAACATTAACAGCATAAGAACTGTGGGCCTGTGAAAGATATATTCCCACCAGCTACAAATATTTTCTGTTCATAGAAGGTGAATATATGATGACTAGTAAGAATTCTGATGATCTTCTTTATCGTATAAGGCCATAAAGCACAGTTGCCTCATGCAGCAAAATATATCTCCAGTGAATATGATGCACAATGATGGACCTGTGAAGAGGTTCAAACCCTAAAAAGCTTCCAAATGAAAGCAAAGTTTTGTCAAAAACTGAATTAAGACTAATTAAGCGAAACCAGATGGTGGAATGAAGTATTTTTTTTAAAATTTTCTTGGTTGAATTTTCTTTTTAATATTAAATTGATTGAGAATTTAACTTTAATTTTTCATATGAATTACTACAATATTTCCCTACATAGCTTTTTTTATGAATTTTTTTTTAAATAGTCTTTATTAATTTTACTTCGTGGTTTTTGTCTTTAAAACACTGTGAATTGTTGCAATGTTTCCCCACATGGTTTTTGTTTTGCTATAGAGTTTCCCCTCAAGTTTTTTTTTTTAAATTATCTTTGTTGATTTTTTTTTTTAATATTGAGCTGGTTAAGAATTTAGCTTTAACTTTCCTCACATGTTTTTTTTTTATTTTTTTGCTTTTTTTTCCTAAATTATCTTCTTCTTTTTTTTTTTCATTTTTTTTGTTTTTTTAGAATTATTTTTGTTGATTTTATTTTTTTAATATGGAGCTAGTTGAAAATTTAGCTTTGTAGTTTTTCTTCTTTAAAATACTGTGGATTGCTACAGTGTTTCATCACATGATACTTTTTTTTCTTTTTTTATGATTTTTTTTCCAGAATTGTCTTTGTTGATTTTTTTTTCATATTGAGTTGGTTGAGAATTTAGCTTCATAGTTTTTTTCTTTAAAACATTATGGATTGCTATAGTGTTCCCCCACAAGATTTTTTTTGTTATGATTTTTTTTAAAATTATCTTTATTGATTTTATTATTTTTAATATTGAGCCGATTAAGAATTACAACTGTAGATTTCCTCATGAAATAGATTGCTACAGTGTTTCTTTAGCTTTGTAGTTTTATTCCTTTAAAACACTATAGATTGCTACAGTGTTTCCCTATATGATTTTTTTATGATATTTTGTTTTTTTTTACCATAATTGTCTTTGTCGATTTTATTTTTTTCATATTGAGCTGGTTAAAAATTTAGCTTCGTAGTTATTTTCTTTAAAACACTGTGGATTGCTACAGTGTTCCCTCACATGATTTTGTTTTGTTATGATTTTTTTTTTAAAAAATTATCTTTATCTATTTTATTATTTTTAATATTGAGCTGGTTAAGAATTATAACTGTAGATTTCGTCATGAAATAGATCGCTACAGTGTTTCTTGCATGATTGTTTTTCCTTTTGTTTTGATTTTTTCTAAAATTTTATTTGTTAATTTTATTTTTTTAATATTAAGCTGGTTAAGAATTTAGCTTCGTAGTTCTTTCCTTGAAAACATTGTGAATTGCAATAATTTTTCTTCATATAATTTTTTTTCACAAATTAACTCACGACAACGCACAAGCATGCCACAAGCCCGCAACATCGGGCATTTTTTTCATATTGAGCTAATTGAGAATTTTGCTTCGTAGTTTTTTTATATAAAAAAACATTGTGGATTGTTACAATATTTCGCCACATGTTTTTTTCAAAATTATCTTTGTTATTTTTTTAATATTGAGCTGATTGAGAATTTAACTTTAACTTTCCTCACATATTTTTTTCTATTTTTCCATTTGTTTTTGCTTTTTTCCCAAAATTATCTTTTTTTTTATTTTTTTGTGTGTTTTTTCATAATTGTTTTTATTGATTTTATTTTTTTAATATGGAGCTGATTGAGAATTTAGTTTTGTAGTTTTTTTCTTTAAAACACTGTGGATTGCTATAGTGTTTCCCCATATAATTTTTTTTATTTTTTTTTTAGAATTGTCTTTGCGATTTTATTTTTTTCATATTGAGCTGGTTGAGAATTTAGTTTTATAGTTTTGTTTTTAAACACCGTGGATTGCTACAGTATTCCTCCACATGATTTTTTTAAAAATTATCTTTATTGATTTTATTATTTTTAATAATGAGCTGGTTGAGAATTACAACTGTAGATTTTCTTATGAAACACTATAGATTGCTACAAGATTTTCCTGCATGGTTTTTTGTTCTTTTGTTTTTTTTGTTATGACTTTTTCCAAAATTTTCTTTGTTGATTTTATTTTGTTAATATTAAGCTGGCTAAAAATTTAACTTTGTAATTTTTTCCTTCAAAACATTATGAATTGCAATAGTTTTTTTCAAAAATAATTTTTTTCTACAAACTCACGACAACGCACAAACATGCCATAAGCCTGCGGCATCGCGCAGGCATGGCATCTAGTAACGCTATCTAAATGGTGTGGGGGAATCACTGTTCCCCACATCTAAATCACTATGAATTACAACAGTAATTCATAATGATTCTTTCCCCTTTTTTTTGGCTAACTTTTCCCTTTTTTCTTTTTTTTTTCAAAATTACTTTTTTTTTCAACTTTCCAATTTTTTATTTATTTATTTTTTTTTCTAAAATTATTTTTGTTGATTTTACTTTTTAAATATTGACCTGATTAAAATTTTTTCTTTAAAATACTGTGGATTGCTGCGATGTTTTTGCACATAGTTTTTCTATTTTATTTCTTTATTTTTCAAAATTATATTTGTCGATTTTTTTTAATATTGAGCTGATTGAGAATTTATTTTTGTAATTTTTTTCTTTAAAACATTGTTGATTGCTACAGTGTTTCTCCGCATGGTTTTTTTATGATTTTCTCTGAAATTATCTTTTTTTATTTTATTTTTTAATATTGAGCTGGTTAAAAATTACAGTTACAATATGTGAGGAAAGCACTGTAACTTTCCTCGAAAATTACTGTTGATTGCTACAGTGTTTTTTCCCACATGATTTTTTCTGTTTTTGTTATTTTTTTCCCCAAAGTTATCTTTGTCAATTTTATTTTTTAAATATGAAGCTGGTTAAGAATTGCAATTACAAGTAAATACAAGTTTTTCCTCACAAAACATTATAAATTGATACAGTTTTTCCTCACATGGTTTTTTTCCAGTTTCTTTTGTGTTTTCATTTTTTTTGTGATATTTTTTTCAAAATTATCTTCGTCGATTTTTTTTTAATATTGAGTTGGTTAGAATTTAACTTTGTAATAAAGCTTAATCATGTGAGGAAAGTATTGTAGCTTTGCTCATAAAACATTGTTGATTGCTACAATGTCTCTTTGCATGATTTTTTTTTATAATTTTTTTCAAATTATCTTTTTCAATTTTATTTTTTTAATATTGAGTTGTTTGTGAATTACAATTACAAGTCATTACAAATAAGTCTAAATTATATGGGGAAGCACCGTAGCTTTCATCACAAAACACTGTGCCTTGCTACAGTGTTTCCAACATGATTTTTTTTCTTTTTTTTGGTGTTTATTTTGTTATTTTTTTTCTAAAATTATCTCTGTCAATTTTTTTTTAATATTGAGCTGATTAAGAATTTAGCTTTGTAATTTTTTTCTTTAAAACTGTGAATTGTTGCAGTGTTTTCCCATGTGATTTTTTTAATGATTTTTCCCAAAATTATCTTTGTTGATTATTTTTTTAATATTGAGTTGGTTAAGAATTATAATTACAATAAAGCTAAATCATATGAGTAAAGCGTTGTAGTTTTTCCCACAAAACACTATGGATTGCTATAATATTTCTCTAAATGGTTTTTTATTTTATTTTATTAGGAAAAACGCTATAGTTTTCCTCACAAAACATTGTCAATTGCTACAACGTTTTTTCTCATGAGTTTTTTTTCTTCCAAAATTATCTTTGTTGGTTTTTTTTAATATTAAGTTGGTAGAGAATTTAGCTTTGTAATTTTTTTTTCTTTTTATTAACTGAAAAGCTAAATTATGTGGCGAAAGCACCGTATCTTTCCTCATAAAACACTGTAGATTGCTACAAATCATTTTGTTCAGTCTCTAAATTTTTGATCACCAACACAATTTTTTTTCATCATGAAATATTTACTCCATCATACTTTTAATTTCTATCAACTTATCTAATAATAATTTATAATTATAATATTATTAAATACACTTATTTTATAAACTTACAGTAGCATGCGGGCACGTCATCTAGTGACTATGATAACAGGAAGACTGCTTAAAAAGGAGCCGTTGTGAGTATGTAATAAGGTCCACTTTTTGTAATGGGCTCACTAGTAGGAAAGCTTAGTAACAAAGTCCCATGCTTTGGCAGTTGGCACAAAAATGTTATTTATTTAAGAGGGAAAACACAAAAATAAATTAAAATGTGCAATAACGAAAAACAATTTTCATGAAATGTTAGAATTTTATTTTATTTTGAAAAAAAATAGAGATGATATTAAGACAGCACTAACCAGGCGCTGGTATGTATATATATATATATAATGTTATGTTTTATTTATTTATTTTTGTTAGAAATATATTAAAATAATATTTTTTAAATTTATTTTTAATATCATCATATCAACGAAATAATAAAAAAAATATTAAAAAATTATTAAATTAAATCAAAATAAAATTTTAATTTTTTAAAAAGAACTGTTTAACTGCACTGTCAGTCAATCGCATCCGAACTAGCAAACTACATTTCAAGTTAGAAACAGGAACAAGCACTCTTTTTTCTCGTTCTTCCAAGGAACAGACAGCGTGGGAACAATCGTTTGATAAGGATCGGTGCATGCATGCTTACATGCACGTACAGACACACCACGACGAACCCGGTAAAGGTATTTTTAATTATGGTGTGTTTTAGAATAAAAAATATTTTTTTAAAAAAATAACATGTTTCCAAACACATCTTAATCGGAAGAAGCTACCGGGCTGCTCATGTTTTCGAGTGGTCATATATACCTGGGGTGTGTCTGTCTGTCTGTGTGACACTTTCTGGAGAAGAAAATTTCGAATGGAATTGTGTATATTGACGACATGAGGAGCAATCAAATGTAACGAAACTTCTATTACATATATAGTTGATCTTTCAGTTGCCAACTTACTTATTGGTTTTAACGTTGGGCATTTAGAAAATAGTAAGTAAGAGTTACTGAGAATAATACTTTCAGTTACCGAGGTGTAGTTTTTCAGAAAAATCCGACTGTAATGCGTGCAGTGGCCCAAGTCAATGTGTAAGACGATGACTTGTGCATGGTGACACTGATAATGGTTCCTAGTTGTATGCTGTGGTCTAATGGGAATTGGGTAGGCAGGCAGTCTGAACACGTGCTCCTTCATATATAATAGCAGCCATCAAGTCAACTATGCAGATTTTTTTTTCTACCCTATTTTATTTTTATATTTTAAAAAAAACTTATTTTTTTATTTTAAATTAATATCTTTTTAATATTTTTAAATAATTTTAATACTAAAAAATAATTTATAAAAAATAAAAAATATTATTTTAATATATTTCTGGTACACTTTATACAAAAAAATATATATTTGTAATAAAAAATGAACATAAACTAGCATATCGACCCACAAGTGCAAGATTTATGTATATAAATGGACATTGTCTTCTATTAAAAAATCTAAAGTATTATATTATAAATCACTCACTTTTTTGTTATCAATAAGGGCAAATACTACTCAAAAATTAAGAAAATATGCATTCCATTTTAACAATCAAACCAACCTCTTAAGTTTATTTTCATAATCTTTAAAATTGAATACTCTCTGTACAAATCTTTGATAATAATAATAATAATAAAAACTCGTCAAATTGAACACCAGTCAGGTATTGTAATATTTGTTTAAAATTATGATAACATCATAAAAAATAAAATAAAAAGGATAAAAAATAATTTAAAATTAACTAATTATTGAAAGAAAAGGAAAAAGAAAAAGAAAAACAGTGGGTTTCCCACCTCCTTCACTTCACTGTTCATATTGCAATGGGGTCAGTTATAATTGACATAATTCTGTTATTTGATCTAGCGCCTGGAGCTTCATGGCTATATATATATGTATATATCTCCTTGCTGGTGCACCAGATTTCAATTTGTCGTTTGAATTCGATTTACCTCGGCCTGAAAAAAGTATATCCTTAAAACATTACGTTAGCTCATGGAGATCAAATTTAAGGATTTCTTGGTCCAATTTGCTGTTTCATTATCTATGTTATTGAATCTTTTATAACTT
>Ga0325414_1006423_pt1 | contig 12463 bp, 11 predicted proteins | sample PopdelMetagenome_8_FD_206183 | JGI IMG/M metagenome (GOLD analysis project Ga0325414, IMG submission 206183) | Populus deltoides microbial communities from Bellville, Georgia, United States - Leaf-PdKOR-R3 | ecosystem: Host-associated > Plants > Phyllosphere > Phylloplane/Leaf | place: USA... | reverse complement strand
GAGAGAGGGAAATGGATAAGAAACCTTCTCTAGTGGGTATACAGTTTTTTTACAGGATGCACATTTGTCCTGGGTGCCAGAGAACATGGAAGAGAGTTTGCTTGGGGCCTTTGTCTGCGTAATTGGGAAAGCATACATCAAACTTCAGCAAACAACCTAGAGATTTCCGTCAGAAACAAAAGTAGGGTAATGAAAAAGAAACAGTTGTGAGCAATTTTAGTACCAGGCCATTTTTCTTCTCTCCCGCTAACAGCCAGAATGCAGAAACACATTGTTAGCGCTCAAAGGAAAGGCAAAATAGGGAGGACTACATCCTTCTCCGTGGAAAACCAATTCCAAAAGCATGTAAAAGAATTGAACATAAGGAAAACAAAGAGGGGGATCTCACAGGATTGGAGTTTCTTGGTAAAATTGCCAGTCTCCTTGAAGAGCTGGTCGTAATGAGGTTTGCAATATAAAACTCCATCGATTGAGGAATAGCTGCTCATCTATAAGAAAAATATCATGGTGGGTCAAATTCATTAACCTGGTAAAAGATCATATTCATTACTTCTTACATGGACAACAGCTACAAAGGCATGCGAGGGGGGAAGAAGGATAAGTGAATAGAACTCGTACCACAAGAAGTCCATTGCAGTGGCTGCATTTGAAGCACTTCTTATGATAAGGAACTCCATCAGCTGACACCAATTCAATGAAATAAACAGTTTTATCACAGGCCTTGCATTTCTCTAAGGTCCCAGTGAAACCCATTATGTTGGTCCTGGTGAATCTAAAACGAGCAGTATAAAATCTGATATCAGAAGGGATGCTTGGAAAAGCTTTAACAGTAAAGTTCAACAACAAATTCTGAAAGTTCCGTTCCACTCTATCTCAGAAGTTAAGATAGATGGAATTCCCAGAATATGTGACCCAGATCAATAAAATGAATGTTCAATGGATGGAGAAAAGGACATGAATCGCTTATTTAAGCTATTGTAACCTAGGGTTCATGTCACTTGGAAAATGCAAAGTACAGTTCTAAAAATAGTGGGGATATAAAGATAGACATGAAGCATTTCCTGACCAAGTCTTTTAAAGATAGTCCTGACAGGAGGCAACAATTACAACTAGAATCCTCATAGTATGTGGTATACAAATCAGTTATCTCCATATAGATTTTTTACTATATCTAGCAACCAATCTGTAACTTCAGAGTTCGTGTGTGGGCATGACAATAAAGCACTATATTAGCATCCATTTGATTCCAAAATTGATCGGCCAACCACTCAGGAGTCTTTGCTAATATCCTACGTAAAAAATGCAAGCATTGTTCACGGACATGATGTATATTCATAAATGGATAGGTTGTAATACACTGACGCTACTTATACCTTGAAATAGAGAAAAAAACTTTAATATTTCTTGAAAAGTTTGTGGAAAATTATTGCAATACTTTATAAGTTCATAATACTTTCCATGGTGTTAAAAAAAATAAAGAAAAATCATTTATTTATAGGTTAATGTCCCTGAAAATTACTGTCATAAATTCTTTAACTGCTCAGTAGCTATTATAAAAAAGATACGAGGAGATTGCATAAACTTGCCTACAAACATCTAACAGGTTCATCTTCGTTCTGCCAAATTAGCAGCAAGCACTTCCATTCCGTAAAATTCACAAAGCAAATCTCAGAGCCCCTGACAAACCACATACCAAGCCAAACGGCTTCATGTTGAAATGGAACTTGTTTTTCAATTAACAGAATGCTCGCCCATGTCCTAACTACAACAAGAGAGATCTAACTCAGATTGGGTCCTGCCTACTAATTGGAATGGTAGAAAAAGAGACAAGGTTAGCGGGCCATGCATGCCTAGGCAATTATAGTAAATGACCGAGATTTACAAAATCAGAAAAACAAATGGAAAGAAAAGGTTGCGAATGCAGAGAAAAAATGGAGTTTCTGACTATTATATGTTCTTGGGGTCCATCATTCATAATTCTCTTAACCTTTCACTGATCGTGTCCCACTTTTGGATGCTATTTTATGTTACATCCGCATCACTTTGTCTACCCAGTACCAGCCCTCCCTTTGCCTCTCACCAGACCACAAAAACTCAGCTGAGACCCCAAAAATGCTTGGAAGGATGAAATATAATTGACACTTATCTCAAAGTGGGTCAGCACCCTAGCAATGGTTCGAGCAAGCTAGACAGCCATTCAAACGTTGAAGAGCTCATTCTGAATGTGGTTTTGAAAGAGTCAAGATGAGAAGAAACCCGGTTCAACTCACTGAGTCGATTGCGAGTTCGTCGTCTCTGTCTTCATGGGTCGGCTTAGAATCTGGTTCTCGTAATTGGCTTCTCTTTTGTTTCTTGGATGTCGGGAGTAGTGAGAGTGAACTGGTGGTTTCTTGAGAGGAGAGAAAATGATAAATGATTCGTAAAAGAATTCCATGGGAACTGGAACTGGAATTGTGAGAATTTTTATTATTTCAAATGATTTGAAATTTTCTTATTCTCTACCAAATATTCTTCTGGGGTTGAGAATGTTAGCTTAAGAAGTTAAATTGGATTATGGATGACATAGTTTTTATTTCATTTTTGTTTTCCTCGACTGGAGAAACGTCTACTCACACAAAAGGAAATATCAAAACCCAAGCTTGGTTCATGACATAACTTGGGTGATGTAACAGTTGCACGCACACCCAGTTACCAAATTTTACAATATCAGAAGAGAATTAGAGAAACGACCAACAAACAAGCCAAAATCAAAGCAAACTCAATTTTAAAATCCTTCTCTGGTATGCCACCCCCCCCCCCCCCTCCCCGTTCTTCAGGATTTTCCAGAACAACTTAGCTACTAAAGCATCCAAGAAACTTCTTTGGTGTATACCCGGTTGCTCGGAATTTCGCTGCGGTTTCCTCTACCTTGAGACATTCTTCGCTTTTTTCCGCTTCAATCATTGCTTTCTTCTCTTCAGCAGCCTTGTGGAGTTCGGCTGCTCTGTTCTTCATTTTCTCTGCATATTCAGCCTTCTTCCTTTCCAGTTTTTCCTATCATGCCACAAATTAATCGAGGCACTTTTAATCAATAGTTCATCGCAACAATATGTTACACAAGAACTTTGAACGTCTATGCAGTTTATTAAGTGGTAAAGAAAATGAAGACGCGATATTACGCGAATGACACTCCAGTTCATAAGTTTATTACCTCAAACTTCATTATTTTTGCCTCCACTGATACTTTCTTGGTTGTCTCCCATGATCCAATGGCAGAGAGTTTTTTGTGAGCCCTATTTGAAAATTCAGTGTGTATAACTAGCTTAGAACCAAGCTCTGAAAGTCATCATTGAGTAGGAATTGAAAGCTTTATGAAGCCAAGATTTACGTCCTACTTGCAGACTGAATCAAATGCAAAAATCCTTGTTTAAAGAGGACATCGTGAATCATCTAAGATGGACCTTTCACCTTTGGAGAGTATAGATGAATTCTATAGACATTTGAAAATGGAAATTCTAACCAAACTATCAAGTATCACACACACATAGATATTTATTGAGCTCTTCGCATTTACATATCTGAAGCATGTGCTGACGACAATGAACTTTACTTCTATGGCAATAGTAATGGAGTTTCTCTCTTTGTTATTTTATAGCTTAACAGTGTGTGATCTGGTTCAGAAAATTTCTTCCAATGATGCATTTTTATAGCCTAATATGTTTGGATTCCTGGACCCAATCCCAGGGACTTTCAAATACATTATTTGATGTTGGATGACAAAAAAAGCTGGTCAATTATTGGCTTGAATGTACTTTCCATGCAGTAAAATTCTAATTCAGGAGAACTTCAGACCCTAGCAAAGATGTAAATAGTGCAAGTAGTTTGATAAATCGATTAAACCCGAGTCATTTCTAGTATGCTTTTATGCTTGATTTGATAACCTGGGTGTGGGGAGGCCTGCTTTATGGCAATACTGAAAGATGGATAGTTCAAAGCTTTAGAAACAGTCTCTTACTTGTTCTCCACTTTAGCCTTCTCATTTTCTACCCATGCTTTAATTAGAGCATATCTTTTCTCCGTTTCAACCCTTGAAAGGATTATATCTGAAGATAGATATAAATCAATATGTTCTGTCAAAAAGAAAATATCAAATTTGAGAGCAGTAACTTCAAATGGTATCCTGCACACACCTCTGTTATTCGATCCCCCTGAAACGTTTTCAGCAGCAGTTGGATCTGCAGCATCTGATACATTGAAGATTCAATCATATAACTAGGGAACTTGTAGTAACATGCACAAAAATAAAATATAAAAAAACCTCAATAATTAAACTATTAAACTTCCCCTTTCCTCTCTTTCTATGTTAATTTCTCAGGAGAAGAATAAAAGAAGAACATACTTTCAGAAACTGGGACCAAGTTCTTTTCATTAGCAGCATCATTTAAAGAGGCTTCTTTCTCTTCTTTAACAGGTCCATGCTCTTTAGCTGGTGTAGGCAGAGAGACTGCCTTAGATTCAGCTTTCTCGTGCTCCTCCTCCCCCATAAAGTACTATTTGAATTTCACCACAGAGACCCAAAAAACAATTTACAACAATAACTATCACCAAATACTAAACGAAAAATCCTATAAAGATTACCATCTAACAGAGAAAGAAAGAAACTGTTGTGAATATCGCTGGATTGTGGTAGGTACAAATGGAAGTTGGGTATGGACAAAAAAGCAAATTTATTTGTGGGGTTCTTTGAACTTTCTCAGGAAGAAAAAAGCTATGCTTTTGTCTTCTTTTGGTTAATATATTTATGGATCCAAAAGTTCATCCAATCTACATCGAGCAACTGCCAAATCATTACAATATGGGAGTCCATGTGTGACATTCAAGACATGTAGATATAGACTAGCTATATGGAACTGAAGATTTTTCAATATCATAAGAAAGCGATTTACTTAATTTATATTATTCTCAACTTTGAAGCATTTCATGTATTGAATCATCAGGAGAGGTGAGTCTTATAAAACAATGAGCTGTTAGCATCCAATGGAAAGGGTTTTGCTATGAGATTATTAACGTTATGTTCTTACCTGAAACGAGAAGAGTGTTCCACAGACAGGAGGATGTCCCTTGCTAACAGAGGTGCAATCTTCGGACGAAAATAAAGAAAGAACACCAAGAGCAAATGAGAGGAAAAGCTTGAAAACGTGTTATTTTTAGGATATACCCTAAAATTAATCGGAATTAGTCATCATGGAAATTGTTTGACTGTTAAGGAACAAAAAAAAGGAAAAGAAAGACAAAACAGGTTGGATAGCCGACTTGGGCCACTTGGCAACAACCTTAACTTTAACGCCTGTGTTTCCTGAGAATCTCTGCATTTATATATTTTCTTCAACGAATATAAATTCTACATATAGAATTAAGGGTATGAAGCATTGGCAATCATTTCGGGGATGAATCCTTTTCAAATAGAAATTTTAATAAACTATCGATTCATAAATATTCCACCTCTACCCACACAATTTATAATTTTCCAATATTATTCTTACAGTTTTAGTTTATCCTCCACTACTAAATAAAGACCGCCTCTTTTCATATATTTCATTTTAACTATCATTGCTTTTCCTCTTTTGTTTCCTCTCAAATCTCTCTCTCTCTCTCTCTCTAAAGATTGTTTGATACCTAACGAAGGGCAGGGGCAAAAAAGAGGTTTACCCTTGATAATAAAGGACTGGTTAGGAGGTATGGTAGGAACTAGGACGCAGGTAAGCTGCTTACATCCTTGAAGGTAGCTTTACAACCATAAAGAAGCGTCAAACTAGTTGGGTCTACAAAGATTTCGAGCTGAACGAATTATGAAATCCCTCGTGATAAGTAGTAGGTGAGAAGTGAACATCTCCTTGAGTTAATGATGCTGAAATCTTCTGAATCTTTTCTTCTTCTTTTTTTGGATTTTATCTTCACCTGCACTTTCCATGCATATAGGATATCAAATCCCACTCTCATGGACAAAAACCACTCATTTTCTATGAGCTGAGGCGTGTTTGGGTGAGGATCAATTCATTGATCAAATATCTAAACATGGTGATGATTGAATTGAAACAAGAACCATCCAACAAAATATAACTAGATGAAAGATAAATTAATCTTGGTTATGATCCATCGATGTTGAGTTGAATGTTTACCAAAAAAACTATATGGCTGCTCAAGATAATCACAGAAACTATCCTGAAAATCACTTAACATCAAGGAAATGGTATTTCTAAAATTAATTCCTTCGAGTTCATCCAATAGCTTTATAAAAACCAATACTGTAGAACTATCTTAAAGCCTAACGGATAAGATCCAGAAAAATTAAAGCCTGCACTGCTTTAAGATCTCACAGAGATAATATTTAAGCAAAATAAATAAGTAATGTCAATGAATTATTCCATTTTAAAGTTAAATTCTTCAGAGGGAAGACACCAAAAAATTATCAAGAGTTGAAGCTTGTCTGATGCCCCGTGCAAGGAGATCGATGGGACCTAACATTAATTATGATTTAAGTAATTTTATTAAACTTTAACCCATCATGTCATAAGAACATAATTCAAATTAAAGAAAAAATTCACACAATGTCATACATTTATGATTCATCTGGACACTAAATTTGCAGTGGAAATCACCTTTCATGATGTCTCGAGGCAATTATATACACTATCTCATACAAATTAGGACAGCTAACCTAACAAAACCGACCATGGAATGCTTTTGACTTGAGAGTTGAGAGTTCAGACACAGATGGGTCCGGAGCCCTGTGATTCAACACTCATTTAAGCAGTGTAATCTTTTCTTATTTCTTTTCTTGCACACTGAGAAGTGTTGTGACTTGATTAATTAAAATACGTCAAGATCCTTGTCAGGGGAACAGGTTTCTTACCGTCTCAACGCATGAATTATGAACTAATGGTATCAGGAGACTGTTTAACTAATTTTGAAAGTATTTTTTATTTATAAATATATTAAAATAATATTTTTTTATTTTTTATAATTTATTTTTAACATTATCCTATCAAAACGACTTAAAAATACAAAAAAAAATACTAATTTTAAAAAACAAATTCAGATTTTTAAAAAATAATAATATAATCACAATACCAAACACTTTAAAAAAATCGTTGTCAGACACTGGTTTGCGGATTGAGCTTTCACTAACATCATGTTTGGAATATATATCTATATAATATATAATTTTAATGAGATTTACATTTTCAATCATTTTGAAGTTTAAGAATTGAATTTCAAATGAAATTCAAACTCTAAAAATAATAAAAATAAACTAGATATTAACCCCTCAAATTTACTATATAAAAAATAAAAAATTAATATTTTTTTAAAAGATAAGCATCTACTCATCATTGTTTTTAGAGATATTTGAAGGAAAAAGATGAAGATAGCGGAGGAAGGTAATGTAGATAATAAAATAAATTGAATTCTTTATCTTTTAGATGTAAATTTAACTTATTTATTAATTAAGTCTACATTTAAAAATATAATTAAATTGAATTAGAGTAGAGAAATATTTTTTTTTTCCTATGGTACCAATAATTGACAGGCTCTCGAATGATGAGTATTTTGAGGATAATAAGCAAACCCAGTATTCCTAGTTACATTTACGCAAACCTCTTACACCATAACTGTGCACGAGATTTTTATCTCGCCCGGCTCCCAAGTGATAAAAGAAAGAAGAACTCGTCTTCCTTCTTCTTCTTTTTTCATAAAAGAGGTAGTGGTGCAGAAACAACCAAGTGGTTTTTCTAGGAGCAGTCATCCTTGAAAGGATGTGTAATAGCTCATTTTCTTAGAATTTGTTTTTTCTTCAACATAAACCCTTAGAAAATTATACATTCCCACTCTTTATAATTAAGAGCGGCAGAGTAATTTTGATATTATAAAATTGATCGAGAAACTAGGTCTTTCAAATTATTTTTCTCAATACAATCACTTGATTATAATAATTAAAAGCAAAACTAGTATTTTAGCTTGCGTCTAGTGGCTTTTTTATATTTTACTTTTCATAGCATAATAAAATAACTTTATTGATCTTAAAATTAAAATTTTCTTATCTTGCCTCCAAGGGCTTGTTCATATTTTCATTTTGGGTTTTCTTTTGTGATTATCATGCGATAAGATCATTTCAGTATTTTAATAATTATATTTAAAAATAGTAGTTAGCATGTGCATTGAACGCGCCAACAAGTAAATCGCCCTGTCATATTTAAATTACACGTGTGGCGACTTATGACAACAAAAAATAGTTTTTCTAGGTGTTTTTTAATTTGTTGAGTCTCTTGGACGACATGTGTGGCATAATTTTCCCTGGTTTGGTACTGATTGATCTTTTTTTTCTCTCTTCCTTATTTTTCTTGTCTCACCATCCAAAATTTCACAACCCTTCAATTTATTTATTTTTTCAAATTTAGTCTCTATTCTTTCCATTGATAATTTTTTGTTTGAATTATTTTATATAATTGAAATGTTTTTTCAATTTCAACCTCCTTTATTTTTTTAATCTATCAAATTTGGTCGTCATCCTTTTAATTGCTATTTATTTTATTTGAGATTACGATTTCATCATCCTTCATTTTTTATTGCTATTGTTTTTACTTTGACAGATTTTTTAAATTTATATTATTTTTCTGATTTTATCCTTCATCATTTAATTGAGCTTCTTGATTGAGCTCGGGTATAGGATTTAACAGGTTATAAATTTGGAAGATTAACCCAGGTTTAAGAGATTCGCCAGGGTTCATTTGTTTTTTTCTTTTTTTTAAGTTCATGTTTTTTCAGTTTATCCTTCAGCATTTGATTTAATTGGAGATCAAGTCCCGTTATTTTTTATTTGCTTTCTATAGAATTTTCAACTAATTTTAAAAATAACTTGGGTTATCTCAGGTCATTTATTTTTCATTCTTTGTTAGATTTAGCTTTCAAAAAATTAAATTAAATTAAATTAAATTCTTAAATATAAGTACGATATGCTCATTTCATGCATTTTGCTTTAATTTGAGGTCCTTACTCAGGCGACTCATGTGACCTCTTTTAGTGTCATCATGCAACCTTTCACAATGACATTAAAACCGTCTCAGTGAGCTCTTTCTAGTAGTGAGTTAGCATCCATGATGTGGCACGGACCATCAATCTAGGTTTATTTTAGTCATTTTTTAATATTTTTTTTATTGATTATTTTGTTTTTATTATTTTGACATTTAATATTTGATTGACTAAAATTCAGCTCCTTATTTTGTTTCGATTTGGGTTCCATGAGATTATCAATGTCTCGTACCCAGGATTGCAGGATTCATGGGTTAATTATTGTTGGTTTAGATCGATTTAATGTGTCGTTATCTCAATATTTTTAAAATAAAATATTATTTAATAGGTCATTATATTTTTTTCTCGTAAACATTAAATCTTTTACTTTCTAATATCTTTATATTTTTTTAAAGATTAGAAAAAAAAAACATAACCAACTGCGTAGCGTGTACAAAGAATCTAGTTGTCTCTAATAGTGTGTTTGGCAGTGTGGTTGCAGGTGCTTTTCAAATAACTTTTCGTGCCAAAATACATGCCAATGATATTTTTTTATTTTTTAAAAATTATTTTTGACATCAGCACATTAAAACGATCTAAAATATACAAACCATATTCAATTTTAATAAAAAAAATCAAAATTTTTAGGAACGCCGCCGCAGGCATGTTCCCAAACATAGTCTAAGGCTCATGGTTGCCTTTTCACATACTGTTCTTTTCCCTACTCTCCTCAATGTGTTACACGCATGCAACAAGGCCAAAAACTTCCCCAAAACTGGTATGTATCTTTGCATCTTGGCAACTTCATAAAATTAACGAGTGTTTGCTTGTTTGAATAAAATACATGGGCGTCGACGTCCATGGTATCCCCACTTCTCTTTTCCTATAAATACATCTCACTCCTCTCGCCACATACAGCCTCAAGTGTAACACTTCGCTACAACTAGTTAATTAAACTTATTTATCATCCTTTTATATAATTAATGGATGTGTTTATTCCTGAAGAGTATGTTATGCGGAGAAGAAGAGAAAAAAGGGGGGCTGCAATTGCTGAAAGAAGGACAGAGGAATCAAGCAAGAGAAATGCAGAAGAGATCAAGAGAGTCCATCCATCACCATTTCGGCTAGAGAATGAGTTCTTGGTTACCAGTGGCCTTAGTGGAAGTGTACTCTTCAGCTGCTTCTCAGCATAGGCATTGTCGTGCTATATAATGTAGTGTTAATCAAACAGTCTCTGTGGGTTTAGTTTAGGTATAACAATTATCCTAATGTAGAACACTTAATGAGTAAAATACATGGAAGCGTATGCCAAATCGCCTGTAATGGGTGCGTTATATATTAACTTTAGCATATTACCACTCCATGATAAAAATAATTATTAACCAGGCTTGCATGAATTCTCTGTGTTTTAATGTCTGCAGCAAGCGAGGGGGTGAGCTCGCAATGGTCATCATCAGGTCGAAGATCAGTACGCGTCATCTGCATTTCTTATGTTGAATTGGGCCGTCTTTAAAGATTTATGCCCCATTGGTCATTCATGTACTCGGGCTTGGCAGAGGGAGGCTGTCTTTAATCTCCTTCGGGCTTGGAATTGAGAAAGCATGCTCTTATAGATTGGTGTTTATTGCTATTCGGTGGGTTGGGTTAAAATTTTTTAATATAGATTCGACCAAATGCAACTTCTTGAGGGACCATGTGTGATTATTATGAGGAAGTTAGTTTTTTACCAAGATTCTTATTAATATAAACAATAGTCTCCAGATTGTCGTATGATGTCAGGATGGCCGAGTGGTCTAAGGCGCCAGACTCAAGTTCTGGTCCTCGTGAGAGGGCGTGGGTTCAAATCCCACTTCTGACAATTTTTCCTTGTTTATTTTAAAATTTTTAAATCTTAGAAATTCGATTGAGCGAGTGTCGAGCCCCTTTTGGACAATTCTCATTCACAAAATTCACTAATCATTAGAAGCTCCTGGCCCAATTTCCTTTAGTTTTGCTCCGGTTCCATCATTTGTTTTAATATAAAAGAAAATATTGTTAATATTTTTTTAATAAAAAAATAAATTGTGTGAGGATTGATTTGAAGTAATTCAGTTAAATTAATGAGTTTAAAGATAATCCAAATAATAAGTAAAAATATAATTTGATTAAAAAAATTCAACAAAATATTATTTTTAAAAAAATATTGAAATAACAACATATTAGATCGACCCGAATCAACACAGGTTAACTTATCAAATCTATAACTTTGGTTTTGAGACTATGATAACATCATATAAAACAAATTGAAACAAATTATGAAGTTCAATTTCTAATCAACTTAATGTTGAATAATTAAATTGAAAAAAAATCAATTAAAAAAAGAAGAAGAAAACTTAACCTAAGTTAACCTGTCAAATCCATAACTCGGACCATGAAACTAGGATAATCTCATATAAAGTAAATTGAAATAAATTATGAAACTTATTTTCCAATCAATCCAATGTTGAATAATGAAATTAAAAAAAATCAATTTAAAAAAAGAACACAAAAGAACCAATCGAGTCAAGTCGGATTAACTCGCGCAAACCCATAAACTAGGTTATGAGACCGGGAAAACCTCATAGAAAGTAAATCAAAAAATAACCCGAGTTAACTCACTAAAACTGCGACATAAATCATGAAACTATAATAACCTCATAGAAAACAAGCTGAAACGACGAATTATGAAATTCAATTCCTAATAAATCTATTTTTGAATGATAAAATTTTTTTAAAAAAACAAAATCAATCTAAAAAAATAACACAATAAAATGACGTGTCTGCACAGGTTAACTTGCAAAACTCGTAACTCGAGTCATAAAACTAGGATAACATCTTAGAAAGCAAACCAAAATAGATCATAAAATCTAATTTCTAATCAATCCAATATTGAAAGATAAAATTAAAAAAAATACTAATTAAAAATAGAAAAATAAAATTAAAATCAACTGAATTAATTTACCAAACTCAAAAAACGATCATGTGACTAAAATAGTCACATAGAAAGCAAAAAACAACAAACTATAAAAACTAATATTTAATAAATAAAATGTTAAAGGATAAAAAAAATTAAAAAAATATTTTTATATAAAATTTTTTTAAAAAAATTGCAATTAATAATTATATATATATATATAAGTCGGTGAACATTAAAAGCACCACCTCTTCTAGATATTGCTCACAGTATAATGCGGGCACGATAACTAATAGCATCTAATTAAATTACTCACGTTTTGCATTAAGCTTAAGGTCTCACACACACACACGACTCTTACGAAGGTGAACGACTTTGTTTCTTGCATTAATTAATTCAATTTTTTACTAGGCGTGTGAGAGAGATCACGTACGACAATAGGTAAAGGATCACTGGGATTGTGCTGGACGGTTGACCGGTTCCGGT
>Ga0325414_1006421_pt1 | contig 12466 bp, 10 predicted proteins | sample PopdelMetagenome_8_FD_206183 | JGI IMG/M metagenome (GOLD analysis project Ga0325414, IMG submission 206183) | Populus deltoides microbial communities from Bellville, Georgia, United States - Leaf-PdKOR-R3 | ecosystem: Host-associated > Plants > Phyllosphere > Phylloplane/Leaf | place: USA... | reverse complement strand
AGATTTTTAACTATATCTAGAGTTATATAACTCCATTTTAAACGAGATTGGTTTTGTTGGAAAGATAAGACACGAGGCTACAAGTTCTATGTAGGAAGGAGAACCCAGTTCGGCCCCCAAGACAGTCAAAATTCTCATCAACGAACATTGGATTGTTACTGTCCAACTGTTATTGTCTAAACACTGTTTGGTATTTTGAGTATAACTGGAGCTATAAAACTTGGTTTTATTAGTGGTTTGTTTCTTTGGAACACTACAACATGGGTCTAGAACTTTCATGAAGAAAAGTATCTTAAATTTTGTCATCTTAGGATCTAAATCTTAGCAGAGAAGTTAAGAGACAACATGTCAAATTTTGATTTCTAAGTTCAACAAGTATAAATTTGCTTCCCGTGCATATTTTTTTTCATCATTTCCATCCACCTATCATTATTTAACAAACTTCTTAAACCTATACTAAGGTATTCTAAAATCTCAATTATTCAAGAAAAACACAAACATATTCAAGTGACTTAATAAGAGAGCTTGTTACCTTTTATTACAAAACAATGAATCAAGAGATTAAGAACAACCCCTTTTCCTCTTCTCTTTCCTTTCTTCTTTTAACCCTTCCCTTCCCACTAGTAATTTTTTCCAAGTTTTCTTCCTAAATCTTGCTTGAAGTACTCTCAGTTCACTTACTCTCACTTTCATTTGGATTCAAAGGATGAATTTACAAGGTTTCCTCTCAATTTTTCTTTTCTTCTTTTTCTTCCTCTCCTTGGCCGGCCATTACTCAAGGGATTTCTAGAGATTTCTTGTTATTTATATTTATGTTCTTTTTTTATTTGGATCTTGCTCCTCATATTTACTTCTATTTTCACATTGACCCCACCATTTCTTTTATCAATCCATTGATCCCCACTACTCCTCTTTTTCTTTACTAACTCCTTACTCCTTTATTATTGTTTTCAATTTCACCCCTCTCATTAAATAACTTCTCTTTTAATCCAATTAATTTGTTCAATTTAATCATTTCTCGACATCATTTGTATTTTATTTTATTTTACTAAATCAAGATAAGATTATTATATTCAAGGGTTTACAGTTCACGACCATCGATGAATAGTCTTCTGTTTGGGATTAACATTTATGTATAGATATGTACATGATAACAATTAGTTTGAAGGAAAGGCATTGAGAAGAATATGTTGTCCTTGTTCTAGCTCTAAAGTTCCCGTGAGCATTATTTTAACAAGATGATATAATCCAAGTAAGGTCAGATTCAGATTTTGATGTAAAATATTTCATTGTCAAGTTTTACACTATCAATTATAACTTTCAATTAAACCATTAGATCAGGCTGAAAGTTTTACATGATTTTCTGGATATTTTTTTATATATTGGGTTAAAATGTCAGGTAAATCAGAGTTGATAAGGGATTATTTCAGAGGGTCGAAGTTACTGAACGAATCGGGTCAAATCTATCTCTCTGAATCATCTTTTATTGCTTGGAATATATCTGGAGCCACATAAGAAATTTTTCTAAGATTCCAATTGTTTTGGAAAGTAGACATTCATACATTTTTAGTGATATATGGTAATCCTACTAATTCATACGGACAATGAAGAACGACGTGTTTGAAATCAAAACTAAAATCTGTCAAGAATGTGCAAAAATTAGAGAAACATTATTTCCTTGTGTATTATGGATTCTAGTCTATACAAGGATTCCTTAATCCTTTTAGAAGCATGCGTGATAGTTATTAGCTTACTTATCCTAGATTCCCTGTCAAACAATGAGACATTTATGACAACTAATATTCATAGTTTACAAGGATTTCATATCCATTATATAATGTATGTGGTAGCAATGAGGCTTGTGATTCTTTTATTTTATTTTACAAGATTTTCTTATTCAAAAGGAAAATTATGAGAGACTATTTAAAGGAGATATTTCAACCACTTTTCTTCCTTTTTTTTTTTATAATAGTTGGAAAATGGAAGAAACTTCAACATTTAAGACAACATCTTTTAAGCAAGGAAAAAAGGATTAATAAACAACACAAAGTGACACTCTTTCTTCTACAAGTTTCATATTCGTATACAAGGGATCCAATACAATGAAATACAATTTTAGAGCTGTTTTGATAACTTGTATTAATTTGAATATTTCTTAAGGTTTATTTATTATTTTAATTACTATTTGGGATAATTATATTTCAATTTTAGAGCTTTTTTTGTTGGGTTTTTTTTTTGCTCAAAATCAATGTTTACGCTTGTTTTAGGCATTAGATTTGTACTTAGCTGAGTTTTAGTTAAGGTCCATTGGTTTGCAGCTTAATATGGGATCATTAAGGTTATTATCTTATAACTATATTATGTTTTGTTTTGCTACAAGTTTAGGTAGCCTTTAGACATTAATAAAATTTAGTTGTACTTGAACAAACTTTTTTTTGTTGAGACAAAGAGAATATCCAACTTATCAATGTATAACTAACCTTGTGGCATTATTCACAATCATCAAATACATTTTCTTAGTTACAAGCTAACTTTAAGTCAATATTCAACCAACCTGATTATTCAGTTTTTCAACCAACTTAATTATTCAGTTTTTCTAAAAAAGTTATCATCTTCGTTGTCGTTGTGAATTGCATGACCAGGTTTGCGTCACAAGAAATGCACAAACCAATAAAGTTCTGGTGGGATGGCTCCTAAAATGGAATCTCTAAGGTGAGACTGACCATGTAAGATTTTGAATAGCAGTTCCAAATTCAAGTTGGTTATTTTTCACCTCCGGAATATAGACGGTTAAACAATTAGCAATCATGTTCCTTGCACGTTGTTGGCAGTGTACAAATGTATATTTGAGTGGTCGCTATGCATGGATTGATATGGAAATTTGGCCATCAAAATCTCATACAAGCAGTGGAAACACCTGGGATGAGTAAAGCTAACGTGATTTGATCTTCTCTTGTAACATGTAATTAAGATCTCGTTAGCCAACCTGATGGATTGGACGAGAAAGGGCAGCAGCAGTGCCACTGATATTTCTACAAAGCACAAGAATATCCAGATTTGATAGTAGTATTATTATACAAAATCCAACTCCAACTAAAACATTTGATTTGACCTCAAAGCCGCCAAAACATCCGAATCACAGTTTTGGAGCTTATGAAACAATTTTCTCCTACAGATTTTTTGGAGGGCATAGCTGCTTCTCATCAGGTCACTTGATAATGTCGTCTACCAGACATTCACTTTTCCCACGCGGTGCCACCAAACAACCTTTCTCTGCGTTGCATATTTACATATAAAACAACGTACCTTTTGCAAGAAAATCTACAATTTTGACAACAATCTACAGAGATATATATCCATCACCTATCCTGGTGCTTCTTCTCTTTTAAACGTTTTGATTTCGCTACATAGCGGGCTGTATAACCTACTGTCGTTGGCCGCAATGACCTTTGCCGTACCATATTACAGTACTCAGGGTCCTCTGTTTGCCCATCATTTCTTAACCAGTGTATCATCTGATGATACAAGGGAAAGAAACGCATTTGTATGGCCGAGTAAATAAAATATGGGATGAGTGAGGATAAAAACACCAGGAGTGTGATGAGCCAGTAAGACGGGGCTGGTGCACAGGCTTCGACGAAAACTTTATAGGCAGTTGTTGATAGGGATGGATCCATTGCTCCATATACCATGAGGAAAATGTACCAGAATACAATTCCACCCCAGATGAAGACATGCTGTATATAAGTGAAATAGTTGACAGATAGTGCCATCTGGCAGTTAACCACCCACACAACGCATGTATACATGGTGGCACCAAGGATCTCCAAGCCAACAACTTCTCCACCTTTGCGAAAGGCTTGATGCTCCATTGCACGGATGCAGAAGAAGAAGATTAAGACAGCACTCGATACACCATTAAATACCCAGCCAAAGATTCGGATCCAGCTAAATAAGACATTTTGTACTCCTTCTTGGTACAGTAGAGGGAACTGTGATACAGAAAGATCAAAGCATCACCACAAACCATTTACTGTTAGATTTCTGAGAGATAAACCACCATAACTAATTTTTCTAGATTTAAGCCATTACGCATCACATGTTAGACAAGAAAATGCATAGAAACATTAAACCTACCTTGAGGCAAAATCGGGCAGATACATCCTGGTCAAACACTCCAAGTGCAATCACAGGAAGTGATGTGAAGAAGACATTATAAAGAGATAGAAACCAATCATTATAAGCTGGTTGGCCTGAAAATGATGCATATGCCTCGTAGAAGAAGAGAGTGAACCCAAATGCAATGTTCTTGTAAAAGAAGTAGCATATCTGCGGAACAGCAAGAGAATTATGTCAACCATCTCAATTTCATTCGCTGATAAATCACTGTTCATTTTCAAGAAACAGCATATGAATTTAAACAGAAGAAGCATGTGATTTTCTTCTCGAGGCTTTTCCAATATTTTAACCAGCTTGGCAGATATATAGCAATAGTCTTGAGCATCGTCAAGCATGAGAAAACAATTTCCACAGTTCAAGGTAAATTAAAGGAAGAGGCTTCAAATAAAGCTTGTGATATGATATAGTAAGACTAAATAGTACCATTGATGAGATCCTTCTGTAGCACCAATGTCCATGAACAAGTAGCAAGCGCTCCAAAAATCGGAATTGTGCAATTGCAATATCGCTTGACATGACTGCCTGAGATTTTGGGAAGTCAACAAAAAGGAGAATTGAGAATCCATTCCAGGAAAGTGACCAGCAAACTCGATGCACTGATGAAGCTTTTGCTTAGAAGTTAGAACTTACCTGCATTCCTTCAACCCCACTGATACCAACACCAATATCTGCTTCTTGGAGCATCCCAACATCATTTGCCCCATCACCAATTGCTAATGTTGTTTTACCTGTCTTACTTTTAACCAGTCTTGTAACCTGCAATTATTAATATGACACCAGTTAGTTTAATTTTTTAGTGAAGTTGCTTCAGATAAGTCAATGTCCAAATTCATTTCTCTCTCTCTCTCACCCACTCTTTAAATAATGCTACAATTATTCAAAGAACCAAATTATTTTCGTGAAGGCTAGCTCTAGGACTTTTTTTTTTCCCTGACATACCATAAGGCTTCTTCTTTCACCATCTTTGCTGAATAATTAAAGAGAAGAAATTTAAAAGAAAACACAAATACTTGTATGCTTAACAATTCCTGTGGGCTTCTATGGGAAAGGACCTCTTTTCAATCACCAGTATTGGATAAATATGAGGAAAAATTAATTATAATAAACAATCAAGGGCTAATCATTTACTTTTTGGCCAATGAAGGAAATGAAATTATGTATACAGAGAATTGGTAGTAAGTAATTTTGATTAATAGCAGGTCTGGCCAAAACTTTTATACGAAAATGTGACACAGTAGAGCACTTCTGATAGAAGAAAGTTCTATGCACCACTTACATACTACGTCCTTTCTGTTATAGAGAATAAAGAACATAGGTTGAAAGAACATAATAACTTACAAGAGCTTTCTGTTTAGGAGATGATCGGCAGCAAATGACAGATGCACATCCAATAGCAAGCTCCAGAAACAGGTTCTTGACATCATCTTCGATAGCATAAGTGAGTGATTTGCCATCAATTATCAAAGCCAGTGCCTCAGAAGTTTCACTTGATGCAGTAAGCAGCGCCTTCCCTTCATTCATCTGATGGACAACGCTTGCCTTGAGAGCCTGCATAGTTGGCAAGGTCCAATGAACTTTTTTAGTGCAAAATAAGAGTTATTCTGACCAGAAATGAAATCTCTGTCATACTATTTCTTTTAGAACACATCCTGTAGACAAATTATATTTATGTCATCACAGCAACTGCAAAACTGCTTTACTGGCACGAAAGAAACAAGCTAATCCAATCTTCTCCACATGATAATTATAGCTCTATAAAATTCTCTTATTAATATCATATCATTATTCTTAATTCATTTCAGCTAACAAAATGAGAAGGATATTTCTCAGCTTGGAAGTGAGGGGATCATACATTCATGCATATGAATAAATAGGTAAGAGGGAGATCTCAGAGAAATCACATTTGGAACTTTCTCCTGCAAACTGTTAGACCAAGATGACGTGAGGATATATGTGCTTTCAAGGTTTTGGACATGTTCAGTTAGACTAAGGGGAAATTTATATTGACCAGCAGCTAGAGTTGGACCAGATGTAGCTAAAGGAAAAAAAGGAAATGAAATAACTTAGATGTAGACATTGGATGAGTGGTGGGAAGACTACTATACCAGTAAAAACTAGAAACGATAAACAGTCTCAGTGTCTGGTGACACAATGGAGCTTTTTTGAAATTACTAGACTGGAAAAGTCAATTTTTTTTTTTTATTTTGTATTTTGCATAGAGGAGATCAAGAATTCTGGAACATCTATGTGATGGAAATTGTTAATACAGTTAGGGATTTCCTAAAACTCTTTAGAATGTACTCCATTCACATTCAAGAAGTCCACATAGAAAAGATACTAGTGGGTCATCCTCTCTAAGACTTGGTCCCTTATTGTGGTTCTGTTATTTGCATCTGAGATTGCAGCACTAGCTGCGAAGAGTTAGGATGATTTCCTCTTCCTACCGTTATCAAACATATATCACTACATTGCTTCTATGCATCATTAACTGAACTTTCTATTGATCTAAAGAGTCACTGAAAGAGAACAGCAGATGAAATCAGAAATTACCGTAACAGCAGCAGCTTTGTCCTCCATTTTCTCTAGAGCTTTGTTTTCTGGAGTATCTGAACTGATTATTATTTGCTTCATCCCTTGTCTGAGTAAACTACAGGCAAAGCTGCAAGATTCAACATCAATTATGATGTATTAGTATACAGGATTAAACATCTGTTAGACAGAAAATGACGTCCACTCAAACATACCCAATATTGATGGCTGTCTCCATCTTATCTCCTGTTAAAACCCATATTTTTATTCCCGCTTGTGCAAGCTTGTCAATACACTCAGGAACCTGTTCAGAAAAAGAACATTCAATTTCAAACACTTTGGCTAATTTTGAAAGTAACCAAATATACATTACCATTTTTAGTTCAGAATAGAACAAAACAATTTCTTTAGGATTCAAAAGAGAAATAATACTGATGAACGTTTATTAGTTTAGATGAAGAATAGAGCTCTTTGAATGATGACACTCCAAACAACTTGATCTATGGAATAGCAAGCCAAATGATTTCTTAGCAACTATACTAAAAATCAACATTCCTAGAATTTTTTTAGACCCACCCCATTCTGAAGTTTGTCCTCAACAGCTGTAGCACCAAGAAGAATCAAATCCCTCTCAATCTTTTCAGCTACTTCTTCAATCATATCCTCCCGATCTGCACTTAATGAGTTTTTTGCCTCAGTAAATTCATGATTGAACTCATCATATTCTTCCCCATCAAGTTCACGATATGCAAGAACCAAAGTCCTCAGGCCAGCATCAGCATACTCGCCAATGTGCTCCCTGGTGGGCTCTTCAAACTCTCTCCCATCCCTTGCAAGTCTTTCAAACATGACACTGTTTACAAAAGAATGCACATAAAGATATTAATGAAAGTAAATAACTAAAAAAAAATTGAAATTATGAAGTAGCATAAAATTAACCGCACAGTATTACAACTATATTTATTTAAATATGATAAATAGAGGTTCCATCATGGGCTTCCAGTAATTACTATGGGAAAGGCATTCCATTTTCTGGGGAGAGATGTGATATATCTAGTTGTCTTTTTCAGAAACAGCAGTTTACAACCTATTATTCACGAAAAATCAGAAATTAATTCATATTTCCTGCAAGTTTTTCTGCTCAAGAAATATGTACAGTAAGCAAAACAAGCATAGCAAGAAACACTTCTGTGAGCGATTCCCTGTATGCATGCATGGATTGAAGTCACCACTCCACTCCTTGTCTTCAAAATCAAGTCCATAAGATCATTGAATTATTCCCAGTATTCTAGAAACTTCAAATGTTATTTCAAAATACCGACCTGTCAGCCCCTTTACAAAGTAGAAGCAGCTTTCCCTTCTCATTCCTCACAATAACAGACATCCTCTTTCTAGAGCTATTGAACTCGATGATGTTTAAAAGTTGATAGGATCTGCAGAAAACGGGAATTCAATTAAGCTACCATCAGGAGGGGAAAGTAAGAAAAGAAAATTAAATTACCATCATCCCACTAAAAGCTGAAAGAGTTTCTAAATGAACAGAAAGTTTAGAACACAAATGTTAAAGAGCTAAGAAGAAACAAAAAAGGTTTTTCTATGAACAATAGAATGTATGAGCTGTTTAATCTTATGTTTCGACTTTTGAGGCAAGTGACAGAAAATATACAACAACAAATATTTGTGCTAAGGCCAATCAATCACAGTAACTATATGTTCTCAAAGAATACCTAACGAAAAGAAACTGACCTTTCAACTTTTGTGCCAGAGACCAGATCCAACTCATGCAGTAAGATGCTTGTTTGTGTTCTTTCATAGAATTTAAACCCAAGCTCCCTTGCTGCAATGACAAATGCTGCCTCATCTGGTGATTCAGCTTCATATGATATTCTTCCAGTTTCTTCATCAATTTCAGGTATTGCAGTATGGCAGATAGCGAGTAATCTTAAGAACTTTTGGACTACATCTGCGTGAGGTTCATTTACCCAATGACCATTTGTGATCCTTTCATCTACAAAATTGAATCCTTTTACGGATGGCTTTCCTTCAGCCACTCCCTCCACAATGTCTTCTTCCTCTGTCTCCTCTTGAGGCAAAGGTGACCCCTTTCTTCTAGCCATATCCCTCTCAACTTCTGTTACTCCGCGACCATATGATGTGCCAGCCACAGAACACTTGATAAATTCCATCGAGTTGCAAGTCAATGTTCCTGTTTTATCAGAAAGTATAGTGTCAACTTGGCCAAGTTCTTCATTCAAATTTGAGGTGCGTGCCCGTGCTGGCTTATCAGTTTCCTCATGATACATATGCAGATCATGGTTGATGAAAATACTCTGAAGAACTTTGACAATTTCGATTGATACATACAAGGAAATGGGAATCAAATAACCATACAGCATAAGAGCTGTAAAAAAATGCAAAATTGCTGCGGCTGGTGCTTTATCTGGGTCATAATAAATTGTTGTATCATCAGGTCTGAGATACCATCTTTTCATCCTTCCATCCTCAAGGTCTTCCTTCGTTGAAATTCCAAAGAAAATTGACCCAATAAACGAAATTAAAACCAAAAGGAAGAATAAGAGGTAGATAACCTTATCCATCCTCTTCTCAATTTTGCTTCTCTTAGAAGGGGGTGCTGTTGAATTTTGCATAACCTTTGTATCATGACCTGTGAAGATAACCACTCCGTAAATGTAATCAGTATTTCGCAGCTTTGAGTCCCTAAGTAGAAGTTGCTGAGGCATAAGAGCATGCTGGTCCTCTCCAAGATCCAAACTGCCTATAAAAGAATACAGATTTGCATTGGGATCTTCACATCTAATTATAGCCTTAAAATCTTGAAAGCCAGAGTCCTCATGCAAGTTTGAAGTTACATCTGGTGCTTGTTTCAGTTTCAAATTGGTTTCTCCATCAAGGTTTGTGGTCTCAACATAGCAAATTGCTTCATCATAACTTGAAGACAGCAATATGAGATCAGCAGGAAAAAATTCATCCTTTTCCACCCTTACTATGTCCCCGACTTTCAAATCCATCCATTTAGCATGATCAAAAACACCTTCACCATAATGCACTTTTACTTTTCGATTGTTCATTTCAATATCCTGACAGCAGTTTATAGAATACATTATGACCCCAGAGAGATAAGTTTAATCAGTTAATGACTAAGATCGAACATATAGATATTGCAGTTGAAAACAAGAAATGAAGTGTAGGTCTAACGCCAACTCTAAATTTTCACCTGAACAGAGAAAATGTTATCAATGATAAGATCGAAGGTGTTGGATTTTATTCTGATTGGAGATGAGAAACTTGGTAACCACATATGCAAATAAGCAAATTAATCACAACGGATTAAGTTACTCCATCCCCTCCCCTCTCCCCTCCCTTTTCCTTTTCAACCTAGAAAACCAATAACAGTATCCAATTGAAAGCTTTTAAACAGTAAAAAGGTAAACATAAATCTTCTTTCAAAATCATTTTCAGCAAAACAGAAAATTACACAGTTTTCAACAGTCCACTCTTTATTGCTGCAAATCATGAAAAACGAATTTCACGGATCTCTCTTTTACTCACAACGCTTCTAACATCCCTTAGTGAATCATGCCACTAAATCCTGATCTAGTTTGCCTCTTAACATAAATTTAAACGCTGTACATCAGAGGAGTGAAAATAAAGACCAGCAAGGGGTATTAAATTTGCTACTGGTAAGTGGTAACATGAAGCATACCTGCTTTTTTCTCCTCCAATCTTCAATCACCTCTTTCCCCATTGTAGCACCAATAACAACAACTAGAGGAACAACATTGCTGATGGCTGAGTAAGGAGAAAGTGGAGTGAACGACAATATTGCACAGAGGAGGAAATAAACGTTGGCAACCCGCCGGAACTGCTCGAATAGTGACTTTGGGAGAAATGTTGCGAGTGTGTACTTGGTAGTTCTGACATAGTTGCTAGCATAATTTTGCAGACCAGCCTCAAAGCATTCAGGTTCATTGCAATAAACTATCCTAGAGAAGCCAGGTCCTCCGATCAGTGAATGCTCACTTCTGAATGATGCTCTTCCACATGGGAATGCATGGATTCTACTAAAACGCTGCTTCTTTCTTCTACCACCAGCCATTCTATGCAAACCACAGCTCTATTCCCAAATCGGTCAAACACATAAAACCTTCAAACTGTCACAGATTTGCTTCTCAAGGGAGAAGGCTTAGAAGCTCGGTCTATCAACAAATAATTTAAAGAGCCAGATTCCAAAATAGCAGCAGCTGGGTAGAAACCAAGACCCAAATAGCTGCAAATCACCAAAGAAATTTTGACAACACAAGATCAAAACAAATACTAAAAAAAACAAAAGGGGGTCTGGTACAAAAGCTCACTGAAAACCAAAAAAGTGGTATAAAATAATAAAATCTAGGTACGGAAAATACAACTGCAGATTTCAGCTAAACTTAGAATTCTTAAATATGGAAGACCAGAATTAAATATTCAAAGAACCTTAAAAAAAAGAAGAAGAGAAGAAGTTACTAATAAAAACCTAGAAAGTTTCCTGGCGATGTATTGACCAGAGAATATGAAACAGGAGAAAAACAAGAAAAAAGGTAGGAGTTTGTATTTTACAAGTTTCAGATTATTTATATTTCTTTCTAGTGTTCAAGAAGCTGGCGGTCCGAGAAAGAAGCCAGCCATGTCTTCCTTTGACTTGTCGCTAGAGCCTAGAAGGGAACAGCAAACCATAAACGTGCACATTGGGGTTTCCCATCAAAACCCAACTTCTTGTTTTTTACTCTTCAAACTGTACACAAGACAGATATCATTAAAGACAGAAGCTTAAACCCATTAACCCCCTTCAAATCTAAGCTTAAACCAGCACATAAGAGAAAATTACACAGCTGTTAATTACCAAGTTATTAAGGTTTATAAACATCCCAATTAGTCGAGAGAAATTTCCAAGGACTGCCAAGCAAAGTCTTCCCGCAGGTCAACATAAAAAATAAAAGGCTGAAAAGATGGATACATACTAAAAAATTAATAAATAAAGAACGAATGGTAAAGCTTACGGAATAGTCAGTATGATTGGTTTTCTGGGTCACCACCAGAAACCTTGTTGCTTTGTTGGCATTAATATGAAAAATTCTTTCCGAGAAACTTAACTCAACAGAGCTGCTGCTGCCGTAGAAAGATTAATTATATCTGTGGTGCAGTAAAAGCTTCAAGATTTATAAACCAAAGTGCATTCGGATTATACTCATAACAATACGTACGAAGGCATGTACAGTGAACACATTTATCATTTAAATGATTTATGAACTGGCAGACAGATACGGAGATATAAGAATACGGGAGAGATGACACAAGCCAAGTGCAGTTAGAGATTAATTATATATATATATAAATAAAATAAAATAAAAAAGACAGTTGAGAGAGAGGATTCCTGTTTTCTGCTATTAATCTAATAGAATTTAGGCAGTGGTGCTGAGGATCAGGCTGCTTGTTTGAAGGGTCAAACCACGACCCTTTACATGTCCTCGCCTTTATTAGTCTTTCTTCTATTTTTATTTTTCTTGCATTTATTTTAATGTATTATGGCGTAATGTTCGATTTTTTTTTCGTTTTTTACATGGGATTTTTCTGTTTAAAATATTAACATCATTTGAAAGTGAGTTTCAAACTGTTTTCGCTGGATATATGAACAAATCGAAGATGCAGTCTTAAAGAATTGTCTGTCTTAAGAAAAAAAAACAAGAAAAAAGATATTTAACCA
>Ga0325414_1006420_pt1 | contig 12468 bp, 9 predicted proteins | sample PopdelMetagenome_8_FD_206183 | JGI IMG/M metagenome (GOLD analysis project Ga0325414, IMG submission 206183) | Populus deltoides microbial communities from Bellville, Georgia, United States - Leaf-PdKOR-R3 | ecosystem: Host-associated > Plants > Phyllosphere > Phylloplane/Leaf | place: USA... | reverse complement strand
TCTATATGATACAGATATCTTCAAAGTCTGCAAAAATTATGAACAATATAATCGCAATAATCTCCTCCTATCGACAGTTCAGCAAGTTGAGGAGCATGCTTCGAAGGCATTCTGATAATCAGTCCACGTTAGTTGAACGATACAAGATTCATGGCTGAAGTCTCAACTCTCTTGAGTGAGCAGCAAATTCAAACCTTTTTTTTACTCAAATTATGGATTAGAATGGTAATCTAATGACACTTTTAAAGGAATAATGGAAAATTCTACCATTCTCCTGTCCGTCTATAATCGTGAACCCAAGCCTCCAATCCTTACACCTAGAAAAACTCCCAACAGGAGGAATGAAAAGAATTTTGAAAGAGAAAATCAAGATCGTGTCTTCAGCACATTCCCTTAATTGATCTTGAACCTCCAGATTCATCTAGACCATACATACGTACGGTGATGAAAGCCGAATCATCTCTTCATTACAGATTCGGCCAGTATCTGAATAGCTGAATCCATCGGATAGCAACCAAGAACACAAGTAACAATTACCAACTCCAGTAGAGGGGGAAACAGAATAAATTTTCATGGAGTTCTTGTCTTTTGTATTTGACGTGGAAACTTCAGTTGAGTACTGCAACGAACTCCTTTGGGGCCATCACATATTCCTCGAAACAGATTTATTCTTGGTTAACAATCCCAAGTAGATTGATTATGTACCAAGGAAAGGAAGATACGCATGGTCAGGAAGACAAATTTAGATTCTACTTTATGCAAACAAATGTTGGAAAACAGATATCCTTTAAAAGCCTTTTCATGATATCTCAAAGGAACATCTTCATCTATAAATACTGGAAGCTGGACGTTGGATGTCAACCTGACTTACAATGCCTTCCTAACAAGAACTCATTAAGAAGACAGCTTCATTCCCAAGGCCAGGAGAAAAACCAAGACGGAACTAGACTAGCTTAAAATTCATATAGTTTTCTATTATTTTTCGCATGAGATATATTGGCGAGCTTATGGAATTTGAATAGAGTACAATAAGAAAAATGATTCATTCGTAAACTAGCAATCTTAACTGGTGTTGAAATGTTTTAGATAAGGGCTAATTTTACTAAGAAAAAAATAAAAATCACTGTAAAACAATATTCTACATAAATTAAGCCTTTTTGAGTTTGTTTTTAATAATAAAAGATAAATATTATACTTGCATGCTAAGAAATTGTCCAGTATATTAATGCTTGTTATTTAAGGTAAAAAATTAAGACAGTGATTCGAGACTCAGCAAGGCATCACAATCAAATCCTCACTTTTGAAATACACTACCACTCAAGGAGAGAAATCATACCAAGGGAAGTCTCAAATTCCTCTCTCTCGTTTTCTCTCTTCTCTAAGCCTTTTTCCCTACTGCTATTATTGATTATGCATTGTTGTATTGGATATGTTAGTGAGGAGTGAGAGAAAGGCCATACGAGTTTGGTGGTGGTTTTGCGATGATGATTGCGTGAGCAAGGGCAGCTAGTGTGTGGTGGTTGGTTCTTGACGGATCAGCATGAGTGATGGTGCTTCTGTGATGATTGCGTGAGGAGTGATGGTGGTACTGTTGATAATGCATTATTGTATTGGATATGTCAATGAGATGTGAGAGAAAGGCCATACGGGTTTGGTGGTGGTTCTGTGATGATTGCATGAGCAAGGGCAACTAGCGTGTGGTGGTTGTTCGATGGTTGGTTCGTGACGGATCGGCAAGAGTGATGGTGGCGTTGTGGATGGCTAGTAGAGAAGGGTTAGTTTGGTCCTGTTTGGCGTTGTGCTAGTGGTTATGGAGGCTCCCGATCGGAGTGGTTCGTGGTGGCAATTGGTGGTGTGCAGTTTGTGGGAGAGATTGAAAAATATTGAAAGACTTTATAATTAAAAATTAATTTATTTTGCTTTCTTTAACCATGTAGGATCTCTTCTAATATCTTCATTAAAACTATATTTTTTCAATTTGAAGCATAATCCCTCTTTTATTTTATTTTTTAATCTTTGAAATATATATATTATTTAATTCCTATTATCTTATTTGATATTCCAAGACTTTGGTGTTTATTTTGGTCCTCTTTTCTTGCTTGTCTGCCATATCACTTCCTTTTGTTTTTATTTTATAAAAAAAAACCGCCACACCAAATAAGATAAGTAAAAATGCCAGAAATCATGAAATGAGGGCAAACTTCATAAAACCACATAATTTGGGCAAAACAGGCTTAAAAAAAAATCAAGACATAAAACCAAACTATATGTTAACAAGGCATACTTAATAAGCCACAGAAAGAAAACATCTACTGGATTCAAGGGAGCAAGTGCGGGATGTCGAAGCTTTTACTTTCTTCCTAACCATTTTGATGGGTGAGACTACTAATCTCCTCTTCATCTGTAAGCTCTATTGGGCTTTCTGCTATCCAGGATGCCTCCTAGGGTGGCCAAAGCATCTTGGTACTTCGAAATCTTGAGGAAACCCCTTATCATGGTTACTTCATTGTCTGAGAACTTTGCTTTCTCCATGACCATATCTATGAGCTTAATCAGGGTTCCCACCATAGCTAAAGAAAAAAGTCCCTCGGCCAGCATATAGAAAGATGAGAATTCAGGTACATATCCTCTCTCTAGCATTTCCATAACGAAATCAACAGCCTCTCCAATTGGTCCTCCACCCTGGCACAGCCCACGGAAAACAATCTTATATGTGACAGCATCTGGAGCCTCAGCCTTCTCTATCATTTCTCTGAAAAGTCTCACGGCTTCTTTCGATCTCTTCCGTCTAAATAGTGCTTGAATTACAGGGTTATAGGCATGTGGTGTCAGATTTATGCCTTTCATTTGAATGGTTCTGAGGAGCTTAGTTGCAGCCTCAACTCTACCTGCCTTGCACAGTCCTGCAATCAGGGTCCCGTATGTGACAATATCTGGTTCACACCCATCGGAAGCCATAGTTTGAACAATATCTGCTGCTTTTTTTATGTCCCCTGCCTTGCAGAAGTACGTAAGCAGAGAATTGTAGGTGAATTTGTCAGGCCTCAACCCTTCCATTATCATCTGGTCCATCAATTGAGAAGCCTCCTCCACCCTCTCGCTCTTACAAAGACCATCAATAAGGGTATTGTAGGTCACTGAATTTCTGGAAACCCCTTGGAGTTCCATCTGGTCAAAGATCTCCTCTGCTTCTGCAATCCTCTTGTTTTTGCAAAACCCATCAATCAAAGTATTATACGTTATAACATTTCTTGCACAGCCACTCACTTCCATTTCCTTAAGCAGATTCAGAGCTTCCTGAAGCTTCCCTCTAAAACAAAGGCTGTCAATCAACATATTGTAGGTAAACTCATCAGGATGGCACCCTTTAGTCTTCATCTCCTTGTACAATTCCATTGCAACGGTATGGTTTCGACTCAAGCACAAACCTTGAATAAGAGAATTATATGTACAAACATCTGGTAAAATCCCCTTACCAGTCAAGACAAGAGCAAGTTTTGTAGCCTCTTCAACCTGGTTCTCCTTACACAAGGTACTAATAATCGTGTTATAAGTAACCGTATTCGGCGAACAATCCCTCTCAATCATCTGGTTGAGAACTTCCACGGCCTCATCAACCTCACCCAACTTACACAAACCTGAAATCAAAGAATTATACGTGTATATATCCGGATCAAACCCTTCCCTGAGCATCATATCCATAACCTCTAAAGCATGCTTAACATGACCTGTCTTACTCAACCCATTAACCAACATATTAAAGGTATACTTATCCGGAAAAAATCCCTCCCTCAACGACATCTCTTCTATAAACCTCAACGCCTCCTCAATCCTTCCCTCTTTGCAAAACCCATTAACCAAAACATTAATAGTCACATTAGTCACAACACATCCAGCTTCCACCATTTGCTCTTTCACTCTCATCGCACCATCTAAATTCCCTTCCTCAATAAACCCTTGCATTATAGTAGTAAACGTTTTCTCGTCCGGCAACAAACCAAAATCTTCCATCTCCTCCATCAACAAAATGGCTGGCCTAATTTGATGAGCTCTACACAATGCTTTAATTAAAATATTAAAAGTCGAAACATCAGGCCTAATTCCTCTACTAACCATATTAGAATGCGCAATTTCCACTAACTTCAACTTATTTCCATCAACAAGAACATTCAACAAGAAATTATAAAAATGGGTATTCGCCACTACCCCAAATTCAACTTCCATCGCATCAACAAACTGAAGAATCTCATTATATAATCCAAAACTGGCATAACTTTCAATAAAAACAAGTAAAGAGTCATTATCAATGACAGACAAAGAAATCTTCATTTCTTTCAAGATGTCTTTCATTGCATCAAATTCACCTGCTTTACCAAGTTTATGAAGAACTTCCTTGAAGATGGATGAACTGGGCTTGAAATTTGGCTGCTTAGAGGCCCAGTAAAACAGGTGAATCACGGCGGAGGAGTCTTCTTCGCGGCGAAGGGAGTGGAGGAGTTGGGCTGGAGTGAAATTGGGAGATAGACGGGTTGCTGAGTTGGTGGTCGTGGTGAGCGGCTCATGGTTAGTGGTAGCAAAAGAAAGAGTGGAATTGGAGGTGGGTTTGTGAGAGGCGAGGTGGTGGTGGAAGGGAAACCAAGTGTGGTACTTGAGAGTGGAAGTGAAAGCCATGGTGGGTTCAGTTCTTCGGCCGAGTTGGAATTTTTAAGACACATCCAATGAGATAGATAGAGATGTTGGCTGGGTTTGGGGCTTTTCAGGCTAAGCAAGTAATTTTGTTTTTTAAGGCATCATTTTCAGGGTTATTATCTAGCCCTGAAAAAAAAAAAATCATTTACAGATGAGTAAAAAAATTCATAAATTTAATCAAAATAAAATTGTCTTAAAATGTTTTATTTAAAAAAAAAATTAACTCATGTAAATGATTTGTGTAAACCTTATCAGTTCTGATGTATGTAAAATAGTTCTGATATAAAAGATCCTTATAGAAATAAATAAGAAGGAAAGGAAAGGCTTTGAGCAGCTCAAAATCATGGCAAAATGCTCTTGTAGTAGAATGAATTTGTTTATATTGCTTAAGAACTTGGATTGATCATCAGTCTTTATGCTTCAACATTTGCCAAAAAAGATATAATATCTAGGTTTTGTTCATTTAGGAGTGATCCGTTGAAATTATATTTTGCTTTATCATAGATTAAAAAATTTTAATTAATTAATATATACTACAGTTTTGCATAGATATTAAACCTACTGAAAAAATTGCAATTTATAGCTTTTTTTAAAAATTTATTTTTTCAAACTACAACTGCGAAAATTATCAACGCAACAAACACATTACACTTACTAGAGGGAGCATGGCTAAAACTATCAATGCTTTAAAGAACATGTTATTAAATCTTGCAGGTCCAAAAATATTGGAGGAGGGGTGAAAGGGATACACATCTCATGCACTAATTGTTTAAAGAAACCGTGTGAATGCAGAGTCTATTTAGGCTTCCAATGGTTACAACTTACACCTTGAAACCCCAATTTTGGGGGAGTGAAAAGAATTATGAAAGAGAATTGAAAATGGAGGAGAGATCATGCCAAAGAGAACGTTTCCAGGACACCCCAGGGATCTCTTCTCCAACTCTAGATTTATCTGAATCATGCATATGTACAGCAACAAAAGCTGAATCATAATCTCTCTGTTTCAGGTTGGATGACCATCTAAAGAGCTGAATCTGTTGCATAGCAGCCAAGAACACGAAGAAAGCTAGCAAATTCCTGGATGAAGATAAACAAGATTCAAAATAAATTCAGTTTCAGTTTACAAGTTCTGGCATATGGTTTTTAGGATATGCGAAACACCAAAATAGGCAGCACATCAGAGAGTAGATTCAAAAAGCAGAATAATATGAAGTAGAAGCCAGGAGAAGAAACATATAATCCGGGTTTCGCTTCTTCAATAAGGATGAGTTTTCTCGGATGTGTCAGGAAATTTTAGACTCACTGACCTGCAAATGTGCCATAGCGTGCTGAGCCCGAGGTTCTGCCATGGAAGCTTCAAAGTCAATGTAGAAAAGGTAATCAAAGTACCTGTTGCCAGAAATACATCATTACTGTTACACATCCTCCAAAAATCAAGAAATGATATCTTCATCTGAAACTACAGAGGATAGCATGGACCATTTAGTTGCAGAGAAGTTGAGGAACAAATGAGACTCCACTCGTCAAGAAGTAGGTTCAGTTAAGTGTAAGTCTTTTGCATGCAAAGGTAAATGGAGATGAACAGTGTCTTTTAAGCACCAATTTGAGCAAGGGAATGTCTCAAGTCTCAATGATAAAAAGAATGAAAAAAAAAAAAGGGTTAACACTTACCTGGCACTTCCCTTGTTAGAATCATCAACAACCCTTAATGGACGCTTTCTTTGTGGGCGACTCTCTATCTGGAAGGTGGTCAAAGAGAGAGAGAACAATTGGTTTTTGGATACAACTAAAAAAAATGATCTCAACTAAAAAAATTACCTTTGTCAAGTTAATGTCCCTCGAAGCAAACACCGCTAGTGCTTTGAACAGCATGCCAGGACCTTCTTCGAGAGTGAAAACAATGCTTGTCTAAGATGGGGAAACGTCATGACTCGGTAACAAATGTTTATAGCAAAATTTCTGTTGATATGTCAACGGAAAGTACACAGCACTGGGAGACAGATAGTAGTACCTTATGGGGCCTGTCAGTTCCAGGAATTATAGGTTCTCTTGCAAGTATCAAAAAGCGGGTAATATTATCATCATCATCCTGACATGTGTAAGTGAAGAAAATTAGGCTACATTTCGATTTTGCAAAACTGAAAATCAAAACAACAAAAGTATGGGCATTCAAGACAATCGTGTACATGCTAACATATTTATAGGCACAATCAATCGGAACTCCTCTGAGACTAGATCCCAAACACATCAGTCATATTTGCACAGCATATTTGGTGGCTTTAGAAGCATAAACCAGAGTGCATGTAATCTCAAAGCATGTTTTCCAACATTGTAAAATTAATCATTAGGATTTTCTGAGAATGTCAATGAGTGAGCATCTTTAGAGGTTGTGGCTTAACAAACATGTTGACTAGCACATATTTCCAATTGGCATTCTCCACAAGAGAGATCTTTTCAGCTAATTCCACATCCAGCAGCAACCCCATTAACATGTACAAGAGCATATATGTGACAAGATTAGAATCTAATCAGATGTTGCCTCAGATAGCTTGAACATGTAGGTCCTAGCAAATTTAGCTGGTAAAGCCATTTGGCATGATACCAAGCAACCTGGGATAGAATCCCACACTCATACTAGGGAGGGGGGGGGGGGCTAGCCAAAATGCCAATGGACCAATTGGTACAAAAGAGCAACAATAACATCTTTTACTTTGCTTAGCAGATTATCGCATCTGTGGAGACAAGATTACATATGTTTGGCTGTTATTGTCAATAAATGACCAAGCAGGTCAGGTTAATAAATCAGCACTCAGTAGATGCATGTGATAACAATTTAAGTTTTCAGTCGAGGAATGTATTTAATTTGAAAATTCATGTGATAAACAGTCATGGGAAACTTGAAGGAGAAGTCTTGCCTGGATTTTTTCCAATAGAATGTTAAGGCCATAGATTTCTGCTGCACGATCACTAGCGATCACACCAGAATCTCTTTCACCACTTGCCGCAACCATCTGTCCCCAAATATTTTTACATTTAGTACATAGACAGTCTATAGCATGATTCAAGCTTGGTCAAAACAAGATTGAAAAGATCTGAAAATTACCAGAGCAGCACCTGCAGTATCATCAGTACTAACTCTGACAACACCTAATTTGGTCAATATCATGTCACATTGATCAAGTGCCTACAAGTTAGAATATTTTTTAATAGAGCATCATATAAATTTTTGAATTTAGCCAAAAAGTCCAAGCATGACCAGTCGGCCTCATATGAAGTTTAGAGATAACATGCTTGAAATGTCGGAAGCAAAAGTTCAGAAAGTAATTAGATCACGCTGTCAGGACCCTACTTTGGCTGCATTAGCACTAGTTAATAGGTGTTGTACAAGTTTAGATACAATCACCTTAATGGAATCAGTTTCAAAGTTTTCACTAATAAATGAAATTTTACAAGCACTTTGACCACATATTGATGGATCTCATGGTGTACATCAGTAAATGTTTTCTAACACAAACCAAAGTTACCAAAAAACACTCATTGGAGGGCATCTCCCAATCTAAATCAAACTACCAATAAATTCCAGCATACAAATTTTGGCTTTTGAAATCATTTAGTATCACTTAGTTTATCAATAAAAGAAAAACAGTGATCCCAACAATTATTAGTTAAACTAGTAAAGGGAAAAAATGGTAATGACATAACATTTGCAGAAAAATCAAAATTTTATTTGTAATCTGATGCACTCCTCAAGGCAAATCATGTTATTGCATTCCATAGAGCAAAGATTCTGAAGAAGATTACCACGATTTACTGTCTCATACAAGCAGCACACCATTTTCAGAAAATTAATCAGGAAACTGGGTGTTTAGCTCCCTCATCTAACTTTCATATGGGATCTATTTGTAAAAACAATATGCTGACCCCATTAAAATGTAAGAGAGGGGAGTAGTATTCAGAGTTTGCACGGTCTTGTGTTAGATAATTTTTTCCATTCCAGTATTCATTCCATACCACAATCTTCAGTGTTTTGTGACTTTGAAACAACAACAAAAAAAAAAAATAACAGATTAAAATGCAAGAAATAAAACAACTAACCTGGGGGTGGCTCAAAACACGTTTCAATTCCTCCTTCTGTACACCAGGCAATCCCAAAAGGCAATGGTTAACTATCATCTGCACCTCCCCTACTATATGCAGCCTATGGCGAAGGAGTAAATCATAATTGCGGTGGATGCTGCCACCCACTGAACTCTCAATGGGGAGGACTGCTTTATCCACTAGCCAGAGTTCAACTGCCTGTTCAATTAAGTAGAGAAGAATATCGGTGACAAGCTGACAATCATTTGTAGATTAGTTCAGCAAGAAAAGTGATACACAGGAATTATTTGAACCTTGAAAGCAGCTTCAAACTCTTCACATGGGACAGTTTCACACTTTGGATATGCTTTGAGCGCAGCAGCCTCACCGTAGGCACCTGGCATCCCCTAAAATGAGCACCAAAGCCAGCTTAAGAATAGCATAAAAGACATGGATATTTGAGTGAAGAATATTTAAGTTCTTACCTGATATGCAACCCGTACTTTTGCACTATTTCGAGGAGAAGAAAAAATATCTGTAGCAGATAACGGTTCTGCAACACATAGCAAAAATGCAAAACAGATCAATCAACAATTGTTAGAGTTTAGGAAATCACCACCAGCTTAATAAATTTTCTTTGACATTATTGTACTGGCACAGTGGATTATTATTGCTTGGTCGACCTTAATAGGCAACATGGTAATTATCCGCCATGTGGTTGAAGCTTACAAATCAGAACAAGATCTATCACAAACCTCCAAAAGATCTAACATACCCAGAGTACTGGACAAACTGATAAAAATATGGAAACCACTGATTTCACATTAATGATCGAAAAGAAATAATATTAGGCTACTATAAAGATCGATCATCAGACCAATTATGCATGCAGAACATGACAATTAACCCAAGAAATGCTCAAATGCATGCACTCGACGAGCATCCCTAACAAGGTTAGCCCCTTCTATAGAAGTTAAAAATTCTCAGTAAAAACTTCTTCCAATATAAACCTAGAAATGCCTGAATGCATGTACACTACAAGCATCCAACTTTATCGCATCTTATATGGCATTTCAAAATTCTGAATAAAGCTTCATATATGGAATTTCAAAATTCTCAACAAAATCTTCTTGTAATATAAGCCTAGAAATGCCTGAATGCCTGCACTCTACGCGCATCCAACGCCATCAGCATCTTATATAGCATTTCAAGATTCTAAATAAATCTTCTTACCATAAATTGGTCAAACACACAAAATCATTGTAATAGCTTCAAATCATTAGTTCTCCTCCAAATATATTTAGAAACACACCATTGATTCCATCAGCTAAAAAAGATAAATTCATCCATAATCTTATCTATAGCCACAATAGCATTTGCTAAAAACTACAGAACAAAACAGAAAATCAATCTGCGTTGCCAGCCAATTGATTATTAAACGACAGACACATATTAATTAGTAGTCCACCAAGCAAGGTCTTAGTTTATACTAAAGCAGGCTGTTTTGCAATCCAAGTGCACAAAAAGCTAACAAACATAAAACATCAGTTCACTATATAACAATCCAATAGGAATAAAAACGGCTTAACTACAAAGAAAAATAGTAATTGAATATGCAATAACTCACTAGGAAGAAGGTTCAAATCCTTGTGAAACCCCCTGGACTGAGTGTTCTGAACCTGATCAATTGCCTCAGAAGTCTCCACCTGAGGAATTAAAGGCTTCTCATCTTCAACAGGAGTGATAGCTCTTTGAGCCAAAACACTCAAACAACAACATTCCCATCTAGGGAGCCTCTCAAGATCCCAATTGCACCTCATATCCACACATCTCCTTAACCCCAAATCTGACACACCTACATTAGAATGAGGCCTTAAAGGGCTAACCCATATGTGAGAAGCAGCCATTAAAAAGTGAAAAGGACTGCAAATTTCACAATGCAAATGCAAACTAAAAAAAAATAAACAAAACAAAACACCCCCTCCAACAAGGTTTTTAAGAGAACATAAGAGAAGGGTTGTTGGTGATGGGGTTGTTGGAGGTGTGTTTTGGTGGAAATCTATCTCCTACAACATTGTCAATGAAACTCAACTCTATGGACCCCACTAACCCAAGAAACAATATAAGCGAAACCCATAATTCAATGGTCTTTAAAACCAAAAAAGACGTAATCTTTTTCACTTGTTTTTGTCTTATAAATATATTATGACACAGAATTGGTCTCTTTAAGGGATAGTTAGTGAGGTAGGTGAGCCAGAAAGCTGGCTACACGGTTTCTCAGATTCTATAGAGACAAGCAAATAATAAAAAAAAGGCACTAAACGAGACAGCTTTGAATGAGAAATTTTGAGTTGAATATGTTTACCTGGCTCTCTCTACCTTCAGTTATATTTGTGTACTGTGATGTGCATTTACAAAGACTTAACCTTCTACAGGCATTAACAAGGAAGATGAAGAGAGAGAGGTCGTTTTATCTTGTGCGGTAGGCCTTATTTTTATCCCTATAGATTCATCAATGTTTCACTTTTCTCCCTATATTTTAAATATTACCTTTCTAGTTTCAACTTTCAAGAGATCAATATTACCCCTAATCATTAAATAGCTTTTTTTTTTAATTTGGTTCTTGAGTTTTCTTAGTATTTTTTTTTTTTGAAATATCGGATTTGAGAGGAAAGAATGAGAGAAAACAAGAAAAACTATTAGAATAACATGAAGAAACGTGAGTAGTTGATAGTTTGTTTAAGGGTTTTAATTAAAACTTTCGAGATTATAGGATTGAGATTGGAAAAAATAAAACTAATATTGTAGAAGTGGAATATTGATAAGAGTATAAAGTAAAAAAAAAAAAAACATAGATTACCTTCTTTTCCTTCAATATTTACAATCATTTTAAGCCGTAATAATTAATTTTTTATAATTATAAATAGAAGTTATTAAATACAGTCAAACTCATCTCATGACCGCTTCAAAATAAAAATGATATGCGAGGTGCAGTCCTCCTAATTAGCCCTCTAGCAGATAGGTAATGCTAGACTTGTGAGGTGCTGTAGCTTGTGTCTTGGTATTTGCTATTCAATGTATAAATTCCTTTGAAGAGTAATTTTCTAAGAATATTCAGTACATTTAACTTTACTTAAAAACATATCTTATTGATTGATTCATCCAAATCACTGTGGAAATGGGGCAAATTGTTTTCTTTTTCTTAAAAAAATAATTTATTTTCATCGTAGAGACTTCATATAATAAAATTATCATGATTTGGTCAGATGGGATATCATGTTATTATTGACAGTTAAAATAGGAGATTACATCTCAAGTTAATTATATATATATATATATATATATTGCATATTCACTCTTTTTTTAAAAAAAAAAAAATTTACTTTTGCCAAATTGAGTGGATTTTCCTCGGGTCAAGAGTTTAACATCAGATTGACAAAAAGAAAAGAAAAACTTTTGAACTTTGACAAAATTTCTGTGGTTGGTAACTTTATTTTTATGCAATATATATATATGATTGATGAATTTTCTCCTTCTAGATGGCATATATGGTGAAGCTTCAACACATGAAGATCATGGGATTGTTGTCACTGTTAATCCTCACTTGGCGGCAGGGATGCAAAGCCTGCAATAATCAGACATTTCTGCAAACCTAAATGGCGAGGTTTGACTTCATGGAGAACAATCTCCCAAGTATGATGG
>Ga0325414_1006417_pt1 | contig 12469 bp, 4 predicted proteins | sample PopdelMetagenome_8_FD_206183 | JGI IMG/M metagenome (GOLD analysis project Ga0325414, IMG submission 206183) | Populus deltoides microbial communities from Bellville, Georgia, United States - Leaf-PdKOR-R3 | ecosystem: Host-associated > Plants > Phyllosphere > Phylloplane/Leaf | place: USA... | reverse complement strand
TTGATTTCTGCATCTCCTTTTAAATTTCTAAAGCAACCTTTAATTTTTTTTCTTTCATATTCGGTCTTTATTCTTTTGATTATTATTTATTTTATTTAAAATAATTTATAAAATTTTGTTTTTTTTTTCAATTTCATCCTCTAATTTTTTCATCTATCATATTTGGTCTTCATTCTTTTAACTCCTATTTGATTTATTTGAGATAATTTTTAAATTTGATTTTTTTAATGATTTCATCCACAATTTTTTTTCCTATTACATTTGATCCTTATTCTTTTGATTACTATTTTTTTTTTTTATATTTGGAATTTTTTTTCATCCTTGAACATTAAATTGGTTAAAAATTGAGTTTCTTAATTGAGCCCGGGTTTAGAATTTTATGGGTTGTGACTTTAGAAAATTAATCAGGTTTAAGAGTTTTATTCGAGTTTGCTTGCTTTTTTTGTTCTTTTTTAAGCTTACTTTCTTTCTTATCTTTCATTTTTTATATTAGTTATTGTTATTTTTTTTATTCATTTTATTTACTATCAAAATGATATTTTTAATCTTATTATTAAATCAATCTAGAGTTTATTAAAAGAAAAAGAAAAACGAAAAAGGAGCATAGAGCAACAAATCACAAAACACCACGATGATTTCAACCACCATTCTTAAATAAAGCAGTACAGATAGTAAATAAGGTACAAAGAGAGTACAATCCGTTCGTAGGAGTGCAAATAGTCACACTACCATATGCGATACTCCATTATTCTTCTTTCAACATACCAAGTCCTCCATGCTCTTTAACCCCGACCGTTTCTTGAACCAGAGCCAGCCCTAGAACCAGCATATGAACCAGCTTCTGACCCAGCACCAGAACCACCACCCGACCCGGAGCCAGCCCTAGAACCAGCATATGAACCAGCTTCTGACCCAGCACCAGAACCACTACCCGACCCGGAGCTAGAACTTGACGAAGAAGAAGATGAGCTTGAACTTGAACTAGACCCAGACCTAGAACCCGAACCCGAACCCGCTCCAGCACCAGAGCCTGATCCACCACCACCCAGCCCTATACCCACTCCAACACCCAGCCCTACCCCTAGCCCTCCAAGGTCCAGGCCCAAGTCTTTTCTCGCAACCCGGCTTTCACTCACTGCCGAAGTTGCAACAAGGAGAACAAGAATTGCTAAACACTTCAAATTGCCCATTTCTTAAGCCTAGCAACCACAGGTCCAAAATTATCAGATACTAGATGTATACTATATGTAAGAGGAATGTTGTTTTAGCTATATATATATATATTACACTCGCAAGTTTTTTGTGAGGATAGAATGGAAAGATAGAGCTATATTTATACTTGTAGATAGTGAGGTTTGGTGGTGTTTATGGTAGCACATAAAATTAAAGTTGGTAGGCGTGCAGACTGTAGCAGAAAATTGGTGGAAGCTGGGGACGTGCTAATTAATTTTCTTTTATTTATGAATTATATATCATGCATTGCCAAGTGTATGCGATATGAACATTTTTTAAATTAGTGTTTGACCAAAGTTTGTGGCTAAAAAAGCTGAGAATTGGATTGCAACGTGCGTTGGACATGAGTTTATGAAAGATGGTGCCTGCCGTCCATGAATTTCAAACCCACTATAGATAGTGGAGCTTGTTTGATTGGATTGTACTGTTGATGTTGCATTGAAGGAATATATAGAAAAATGCTTAAACATGTTAAATATGCCAAGGAGAAGACGATGGATAGATAGAATAGTATCATTTGCCTCAAAAGATAAATTATCTGAGATAGAATATTCACATATATTGATCATTATTATGATAATCTTGTATGCTTACGTGCTGTGTTATTTAATAAAAATATTATCAAAATTATATGGGAGACAAGTAGGTAGGAGGGCATATGGACCTATTAGGAGATCCTATCTAGCATATTTAATAAAAAGATTATAAAAAATAGTTTTTATTTATTTATTTTTGTGCGTGGAAGGGCTAGATACTTGAGCATTTTGCAGTTTAATATGTTACAAATTAAATTCTATATGGGCCAAAAGAGTGTTGCACCGCGGCATGCAGTCTTATCTCTCCTTACCGTCAACTTCTCCAACTGAGTTCACGATCCACTCACTCGCCGCCAAGAAAAGTCATCTTCCATAATGAGTCTTGTATTGCAAGCAATAGTTGTCCTAGCTACTTACGTGTTCAGTTCATTTGGGTGCACTATGTATCTTTTTTTCTGTCAATTCCAACCACAAAATTTGGAAATGGAAGATTCTAGAATGCATTTACCTTGTGTTGGAAATTAACATGGGAGAGTTTTTGCGTTTACAGCTGCTTTCCGCAAACATGCAATTTTAACAAAATTTACATGGATTCCATGAAAAAAATAAATTGTATTTTATTATTACTAAACAATTTAAATTTAAGGTTTGTTTTAAATGCTACCGCACCTATATAAACAAACAAACATTTATTTTATTTAATTGATGATAAAAAAATTTTCATCAATAATTTTAAATAATTAAAAAAATTAAAAAAATTTCATATGCATTTATGCATTTCTGACTCGTCAAATCACCCAACGAAAATACCAAAAGAAATTTTGCTGGGGATTTGAAAAAAATCTGACAACTCTTATTCAAACACAACCTCCACAAATTTATTTATCTCCTTTCAAAATTAAGCCAAAGCCTCCACCTCTCTCATTCTCTCCCTAAAACCTCCACCCATCTTCACAAGTTGTGCTACCATAACTCGCCAGTGCCAGTGCCAGTGCAACTCTCCCAATTAAGGCCTATTCAAACACAACCTTCTTTGGTTTCTTTTCATGTCAAGCTTTACTTCACCAAGCCGCAAACCTGTCCATTTATATTTTAAGTTAATCTATTAAAAATGTTTTGTAGTATCTTTAATTTACTTTTATATTTAAGTATTTTTTACTTGTATTGTACAGATAAAACTTTAGTGAATTAATATAGAATTTGTATTTTGGGGTTTGTTTTTCACTTGATAAAATTGAGTGTAATTTTATAATTTAGACATACTAGAATTGAAAAAATAATGGGTAATTTAATAGGTACCAATTATTTTTTTATCAATTTTATGGTTAAGTTGAAAATTTAGAAAAAAAATCAATTTCTGTGGAATTGATAATAATTTGGGTGCTAATTAATGTTACTTATTCTTGAATTGAATAAATAATGGGTAGTTAGTTGGATATCAATTGTTTTATTTGTTATGGTTTAATTAAAAATTCAGTGAAACTAAATTAGTGTGGAATTGATAACAATTAGAGTTAAGCATGTTTCAACTTATGAAGTGATTGATGGTTATTGCATCATGAATTATATTTTTCTAAATTAAAATAATTGAGTTATTTGGAATTTAAGAAATGATGGTTTATTGAGTTTTTATTGTAAATTAATAGTTGATTTGTGTAGGTTAATTGTGATTCTTTTTTAATAAATAATCGAATTTGTTATTGGTATGTTTTACTAGCATTTTAGTATTTGTAAGTTATTAGTTCAAAATTTTACATTACATAATAACTACCTATTTGACCTCCCTAATATGTTTGATTAATAATATTAGGGTGATAATCTTTGTTAATCTAAAAAAATTATTCGTATCAATATATTATATAGGTTTCATAAATAATAGATAATTGTTATTTGATTTATTAAGAGTCAAATGATAGATTATATAGGCAAGATTTTCTTAAAGAGATTGAAGATTTTATTAATTTTGTAATTTGTAATTCGAAGAATATTAGTGATAGTGAAACTTGATATCCATGTGCAAAGTGAAAAAATAAAAGGTTCAACATAAAGATGTTGTGACAATGCATCTATTTAAAAAAGAGTTTGTCGAAAAATACTTAGATTGATTTGCACATCTAAAACAATATGTTCCTTATGAAACCATGTTAAAAATTATGGTTGGTTCAACTTCTAGTTCTAGCAATATACATGTGTTTGCGACGGGGAATATAAATTCTTATAGGAGCATGCAAATGAGTGCAATGAAAATGAATTATGATTATTTAAGTAAAAGTTAACATTAAAATTCCTTTAAATGAAGAACCAAATATAGATATAACTAGGTTTTTTGAACTTTTAAAAGATTCGAATGAACCATTATGGGATGGGTGCACAACTCACAACAAATTATCAACTATAACATAAGTGTTTACCATTAAGTTAGGGCTTAGTAAGGCTGATTATGATCAGATCCTTGAATAGGGGAAAAACATGTTCCCAGACTGAAAGATGATTTTTATATAGCCAAATCCATGATGAAACCTCTTAGCCTAGAATACCAAAAAAATTATGTGTCCAAATTTTTTTCATGTTGTGCTATGATGAATATGCAAATGTTACTAAGTATAAAACATGTAAGCATGCTCAGTATAAGCCTCATAGTTGAACGACACTTATTACATAAAAAAAATTAAGATACTTCCTAATTAATCCTAGGTTGCAAAAGTTATTTATGTTTTGGAAGACTGTTGAACACATGATATAACCCAAATTTTGACCTATTTTCGTTTAATTTAATTTGTAAAGGGGTTAAAATTATTTATTAAAAGATTAGGGATTGATTCCGGTTAAAGATGTGATTTGTAAACTTGTGAGAAAACTAAGGATTATGATGTATTTTTGCTATTCTCTCGTAATCTTTAGTTTAAAAAGATCATCAAGATAATGATAGTTATCTATTTTTAAATTTTGATTTTTAATTCTAATCAAATTTAAATTTTTGAAAGGAGAATGAGTTTGTTTGGGATTTTGTTTTTCATATGTTATGAGACTTCTATATTATAAATATAGATCTAGTGTATACAAAAGAGAGGGGAAGCATTAGCCAAAATTTTTTTTTTTCATACACCTACTTAAGACAAAAAAAAAAAAAACCTAAACCTATTTTTGAAGGGGAGTCGCCAACCACTAGATCTTTTCTAAACCCTTCAAGGTCTCAAGCCTACGAGACCATACAAGGCCAGCCTACCCCCTCACAAGCCAATTTGAACTTTTCCTTTCTTCTTGTTCTGCATTAGCATGCATCCATCATCGACAATCGTAGCTCCTCAACCACCATGAGCATGCACTAGCCATAACAGCTTCTTCACCTTCTTCTCCCTGCCAACATTCATCATATAAAACCCAAAACCATCCCTCACCAACTGAAGCCTCCCATCGTGAACAATAACACCATCCTACTTCTCCTCTTTAACCTATCTCTCACACAGATCTAACAATTCTAAACTCAGTAGCCACTCCCAGCCCACACACGACAACACCCACCAGTCCGCAGCAGCCTCCTCTCATTAGCATCAAAATCCAAAAACCTTGTTTAAAATCAGTGTTCCAATCGAAAACCCAACAAATTTCCTCTCTAAAATCCTATTTCTCTCAACCCATCAACTCCTCTTTAGCCACCATCACCAGCCATTCATTAGAAACACCTAACAACCTTCATCTATGATGGCAGTGGTAGCCATTTGAAGATGAAGAAAAGAAAAGTAAAATGTGAGGAAAAAAAGAGAAGTAGATTTGAAAAATGAGAACAACTTTGCTTGTGTGATGTTTTTATTTATAGGGGACAGTGAACTTTACCATTAGCACAAGATTGAAGAGGAGAGGAAGAACTTCCTGATCCATGTCATCACACACCTCCCAAGACACTGAAGCATCACCTGCACGCGCCTCCAGTCATGAAAGTGTGTGTTGTCCACGTGCCACCACACTCTGTCACTGTTCAGGCGATTCTTTGTTTGAATCTAGAAGTTTTATCTATCAATGAAATTTGAAATATGTTCAATCATGGTGTAAATTGTAATTGTGTGCTTGGAAGGGTATGTGTGTAAAATTAGTAAAAACAAATATGTGTGATGCATGGATTTATTTTTTAGCAAGTATTAAAATAAATATATAAAAATTTTAACCATCTGTTTTTCTTTAAAACATTGCATATGGCCAAGCAAAAAAAAAAACATATCTTTGTATAATTTAGCATAAAAAATAAATACCATGATTAGCATAAGAAAACAATTTTAAAAAAATAACAAAACAAAGAAATCATTTTGTGTTTTCAACAAAAACAAAGTGTTGTTTTTGCATGTATTTTTGGGCTTGATAACAAGTTTATCAAGCCTATGAAAAGCTTGGTCTAAATATAATGGCCCATTGGGCCCACATCCACCATGCCAAAAACCCATCTCTTTTGAAAGAGTCTAAAGCCCACTTCTGTCATTCTCGCGGGTCAGATGACCATTTAAAAAAAAACACTCAATTCAAAAGTGTTCATGGTAAGTGGATTCACGACGAGTATCAATCCTGATATTCACTAACGCCAAAGTCAAGAATATCAACTTTGATATTTATTGATGCTGGAGTAAAAAATATCAATCTCAATATTTACTAAAGTCAAAGTCAGGAATATATACATTTTGTTCACATAATATTTATCAATGTTAGAGTTGGAAATATTTGTAGGTGGATATTTACTGGCGGCAGAGTCAGAAATATTATAGGCAAACCATTAAAGCATAAAACAACAAATCATTCGCAAATTTAAGACAAAACCAGCAATGCAGCCTACCTCAGGTAGGATGCTTAAATGGTGATAGTATCATTCATTTTGCATAATCAGTCCCATACAATAGAGTTTTTATTAACAAATTAAGGTTCATAGTAACCATAATACTAGGTGGTGACTCCTTAAACTATATCTTTCCCCCTTTAAGAACAAAATGCTAGATATATGTTCTTTTGTTTCAAGAAATTTTAAAGTTCACCATGATGTCGGGTATGATAGTGAATATGCAAATATTACTAAGTATAAAACATGTAATTATGCTCAGTATAAGCCTAATAGGGGAAGGACACTTATTGCATATAAAAAATTAAAATACTTCCTAATTAATCCTAGGCTACAAAGGTTATTTATGTCTCTAGAAACTATTGAGTACATGATATGGCACCATTCATACGACGAGGTGGATGGAGTTATAGTGCACCCTTTCGATGGTGAAGCTTGGAAGCAGTTCAATAGGGTGCAACTTGAGTTTTCACTTAAGCAATGAAACATATAACTTGACTTGTATAATGATGAAGTTAATCCATTTAGGTTCTTTTTTACACCTTATTCTTGATGAGAATGAACAAGTATCATCAAATGATCCATTAGAGGTGTTACTTGAGTTAATTACAAAGTCAGGGAGCAAGAAGATTAAAGAGGCACTCAATAGACTTATTCATGATATTTAAGCCAAGTCAAGCTTTTAAACTTCAATAATAAATTATCAGGCTTTAATTAATATGATCCATACAATAGTTGGACAAGCTTAAGTCAGTTTCATACTTTAGTTTTTCTAATACATGGTTTTGCACTAACAAATATAACTTTTGAGTCAACTGTTGGATCAAGTTGAAATTGTGTCAAACAATTCCATGTGCCTTGTTTTATATATGGTCAAACTTTCATAGTGATCGGATAATAGAAATTCATTGCAATAAGGTCTAAAAGATACTATACAAGATTTACATTATTTTCCTATTCAATTTAGGATTCTTTTTCCTATTTGGATTAGTAATCTTTTTATTATTTTTTTCAGCCTTCCTTAGGACATTTTTACTTATTATAAAGAGAGTTATTTAGCTTGTTTTTTTTTTTTTACAAACTTTGATTTCAAAATAATATTTTGTGTATGAGAGATTGGTAATGCTTTTGATTCTTCATTGAACTTTTCTTAGACTTATCAAAGATCAATTGTCTTTGTGACATTCTTCTTATACTTCTAGATTGTGATTCCTTAAAACCATTTGGTTAAAGTCTTCATTTCAATAACTTCAGTGCATTGATTCAAGTAATCATTGTGTCAAGTTTTTGATATCCTTTAATATGATTTTAGCTTCATTGGCTTAGTTCTTTCTTACATGTGGATTCAAGAGTTCTCACCCATCATGTTTGCATTAGTTGTTATCACAGCAAAACTCTAAAATCAGGTTATATCTTTTTTCTTTAAGTTTCCATGTTAGTTTTAGTGTTTTCTTCAATTTAAAAATTATAGTGGTATAGTAAAAAAACGTTATTTGAATTTCATTATTGTAAAATTTAGTAGCATATATATATAAGAAAGAAAGGTGAAATCATAAGGTTGAAATTCTACCCTTTCAAAGAAAAAATAGGGTGCCTTACTGTTAGGGGTAATAAGATCATTTTTATTGGCTCATTGGTCATTACATGATTGTTAGAGGGTACATGTGTCTTTTTAACTTTTTAGTATAGTAAAAGGACTAATGTACCTTCTAAGTACAAAAAACTTAGAACTGTTGAATAAAATCATTTTTGTCTTTTCATTTTCTATAACATGATAAAAAGACATTTTTTCCCTTTGAATGAGAAACAAATAAGGCTTGTGTACAAGGGCAATTTCATTCTATTGTAGAGGGTTTTTCTCATGTTATTACAATATTAATGGAGGCAATTTTCGGTCTTTTAATGTTGAATTATTTTTTTAATTCAAAAAGATGTTGCCACGTGCACACCATGTCCTAGCGTGTGGGAAGCACCTATGCTTTTTGGGTGGGATGGTGTGACACCTCCCAGTGACCAAACATTCCCTTTTGTTATGTTGTTAGAAGTGCTACTACACTCTCTTCCTCTTGGTGTGATGCATGATGTTGAAGTATTAGCAATTTATCACTGATAATCATTCTTCTTCTTCTTCTTTCTCTTTCCTTCCCTTAAAAGTACATGTCGATCCTCTTTGTCTTTGGTATTTCAATTTAAATTCTTATTCTTTTTATTTCTAATTTTTGTTATTAGCCTTTTTATAAAAATTTTATTTATTTTCAATTTAGTCCTTCAATTATAGTTTGTTATATATTATGATTTTTTAATTCAATTCTTATTCTTTTGATTTCTATTTTCTTTCGTGGCTCTTTTGTTAAAGTTTTATTGGTTTTCAATGTTATTATTCAATCAAAGTTTATGGTGTATTATTTCTTTTAATTTGGTCTTTATTCTTTTGATTTTTCTTCTTTTGTTAAAGTTATTTTTCTTTTCAATTTAACCCTCCAATAAAAAATTATTGACCCCCCTCGAATCTATTTTTATTGTTATTTTCACCATCATTCTTTAATTACAATTTTTTTAGATTCTTTTGTGTAATTAATTTTTTTTTCTTGGTTTCATCCTTCAACATTTAATTTGCTGGAGATTGGGCTTCACAGTTTTTCTATTTATGGTGTTTCTGGTCTAATGACCTGAGTCACGGGTTTGAAAAGTTAATTTAGGTCGACATTATTTTTTTGCTTATTTATTTTATGATTTCATCATTTGACATTATTATTATTTTTAAATCAATTTTGTGTTATCTCGGTCTTCTAACCTAGGCCATGAGTTTTGTAGGTTAACCCCGGTTGGCTCGCCCCTAATACCTAGGTTATATGTTTATCATGCTAACTTGTGTTGATTCAAGTCAATTTTTTATCCCTTTTTTATCCATTTTCATGCTTCCAAGGTTTTTTTTTTCAAGTTAGTACTATCTTTTTTATATAAAAAAATTTGTTGTTTACTATCATCGCCTATTTTTTATCGTCTAATCAAATTGAACCAACTTATTAAACCTAGTCAAGCCTATAACATAAGTCGTTTGTTTTTCTTATTTCTTATAAATGCGCTTAAATGAAAAATTAATTTTAATAAATAAATTCAGTAAACATAACTAGGTAAATGTTCTTGTTTTTTTCTTTGAAAAAAATATACAACCCGTGGAGAAACGTGAATCAAATAACTAGTAATTTGTCAATTCGACGTGCATTCCATTCACTTGTCTTTTTCAACATGACTATTATTTCTCAAATTAAATATACCAAAACAACATATGAATTTAAATAGACTAAAACAACATATGAACCCACTTACTAGTTAATCAACTAATCTAGTTATCAATGTTTTACAATTGAATTTGTTAATAAATAAAGCACTTAATTATATTCTAGAAATTGAATTTATAAATGTTTTCTTGTTAAATGAAACAAAGAAAAATTACATAGCCATTAAGGGGAAGTTAATATTATTGTAGTATAAATTAAGGAATTATTATGTATTCTAATACTCGTTCATGCGAAAGACGTACTTGCTATGATAATTACCACTTAGATCATTGTCATGTATTGTGTTGTTGGACGAATTAATTTTTTTGAATGTAAGAAAAAAGTTTAAGCGTTGCAAACGTATTTTTTTAATATAAAAGAATTAATTATAAACTCAAAATATAATGTATATTAGATGATTTTTTTTTAAATATTGATATGATGATATATTGGATGTCATTTTTTTTTCAAATATTGAGATTGTAACATATTTAACTGATATGGGTAACTTGTAAAATCTGCGACCGAGATCATGAGACTATCATAATCTTATATGAATCAAGTTAAAATAAATTATGAAGGCCAATTTCTAATAAACTCAATTTTGAATGATAAAATTAAAAAAATATTAAATTAAAAAAGAAAACAAACTACTCGAGTAACCCTGAGTTAACTTGATAAACCTGCAACCAGGGTTAGAGATCAGGATAACCTCATATAAATCAAATAAAAAAAAATTAAAAAGCCTAATTCCAGCCAACCCAATGTTGGAAGATGAAATTGAAAAAAAATCAATTAAAAAAAGCAACCCAAGTCAATTTGGGCTAACCTGTTAAATTTGTGACCTAGGTGATGAGACTGGGACAATCATAAAAGCAAATAAATCTTTTTTTAAAGCTCCATTTCAAACAAATTCAATATTGAAGGTTGAAATCGAGAAAAAAAAAACTAAATACATGAGACTATGAAAACTTAATAGAAAGAAAATAAAAAAGAATTATGAAGCTCAAATTCTAAATAGCTTAATATTCAAGGATGAAATCGGGAAAAAAAAATTAAGTTGTTGGAGGGTGAAATTGAAAAAAAATATTTAATTAAAAAAGGACTAAAAAAATAAACCGAGTTAACTCGGATCAACCTATCAAACCTGTTAGTAGGGTCATGAGATTGAGATAACCTCATCAAAAGCAAATAAAAGAAAAATCAGAAGTCAAAATAAAAAAATACTCAAAAAAGGTACCAAAAAATAAATAAAGTCAATCTAGGTCAAACTCGCAACGAAGGTCATGAGATCAGGATAACCCCATAGAAAATAACATAAAATAAAAATTTTAATTTTCAACCAACTCAATATTGAAGAATGAAATCGAAAAAAAATCAATTGAAAAAAAGCAACAAAAAAAGTGAATCCCAATTAACTTGGATTAATTTATTAAACTTGTAACTTAAGTCAAAAGATTGAGATAAATTCTTAGAAAATAAATAAAAAAACATTATCAAGCCCCACTTTCAACAGATCTAATGTTAAAGGTTGAAATTAAAAAGAAAAAAATTAAATCCACGAGAGTAGTATATAACCCAATAAAAAAAATTTATAAAGTATAATTTTCAAAATAATATAATATTGAAGGATTAAATTGAAAAAAAAAGAAAGAAAAGAATAATGGGTTGCTGAAAGGTGAAGTTACAAAAAAAAAACTATTCCAATGAATAGTGTTTTATGGGTATGACTACAGTAATTTAGTTACACCTTTTAGTGTCATGTTAATTTACATAAGTGAGGTATCCACATTAAGAATATTTAATAATAATTCTTGTTTATTGATATAACTAGTTTACAGTGCTGCGACACGCTATAACTTGAATAAAAAAAATTGAACATGAATATAAAAATTCAAGCTATAAAGAACTATTTAATATTGTTATTAAACTCGGTCCATTTGAACCAGCGGATCAACCTTGGAATTAAAACTTGTGAAAGTTGCCCTGCATGACCTAATCGACTTAGCGGGCTTAGAAACAATTTGGATGACTCGTAAAAAAATATAATTTGACAATAAAAAATAATAATTAAGATGATCTTTCTAATAATGAGATATAGATATATTGAATCGACCTAGGTTTCGTGATTTAAATTGCTAAATTCACAATCTAGGTGATAGATAGGTGTAAGACTTTGGTTTTTTTTTAATTTAAAATAACTATTTTTATTTAATTATATGATATGAAAAATAAATGTTTTTAAAATTAAAAAAAATTAAATATTAAAATGTGGGTTTAAGACTACGATAAGATTATAAAAATTATATTATAAAAAGAACTGAAATAATTTATGAAAACAAATTTAAAATTAAATAAATATTAAAAACTGAAAAAAAATAAACAAAAATGATTGGAAAAAAATAAATCACAGTGAAGAAGGTGAGTTGACACCCAACTCTATTAGATGTATTAGGTAATTATATTTACTTCAAGTGCGATTCCCCCACAAAGAATGTGTAATATTGCATTTTATTCATTATAATACAAATTTTACATAATAGTTTTATGGAATTCACTTGCTAAAAAATATTAAGTATCTCATATATTAAATAAGTAAA
>Ga0325414_1006412_pt1 | contig 12472 bp, 5 predicted proteins | sample PopdelMetagenome_8_FD_206183 | JGI IMG/M metagenome (GOLD analysis project Ga0325414, IMG submission 206183) | Populus deltoides microbial communities from Bellville, Georgia, United States - Leaf-PdKOR-R3 | ecosystem: Host-associated > Plants > Phyllosphere > Phylloplane/Leaf | place: USA... | reverse complement strand
TAGCTTTTTTTATTTATCTTTATCATCTCCCTCCTGTTTAGTGTTTTCTATTTTTTCCCGCGCCTAAAAACAAAATAAAAACAATAAAATAAAAATAACCAAATCTCAATTATTAAATGATTAGGTGTTTGGTACAATTTCTTTTTCTACTTTTAGGTAATACTAATTAGCCGTCCAGTTACACAGTTTTTTTTTATCATAAAAAATATATATAAAAAAAATTAAGATTTAAAAATATTATGTTTATATTTAAAACTAAGTTCAAGAGCTTAGAATTTTTCTGAAACACAAAACTCAAGAATTTAAATTTGGATCTAACTGGAATACCAAAACCAAAAATATTGGATCTGTCAACAAAGTATCAAACTTAAAAGTTTTAGGTGTGGATCTGGCTACACTGTCAGATCCAAAAATCTTGAGTCTAAATCTATTTGTAAAGTCAGACCAAAGAACCTTAGGTCCAACACCGAACCCAAGAGCTGCGAGTCTAAATGTCAGACCCTAGAGCTTTGGATCCTGACATCGAACCTAAGAGCCTTGAGTTAGTTTGGCCCAAGTTTTATAGTTTTTAATCTCCTAAAATAAAATTTATGGTTTTTCTTTGATGATAATATATTTTTTTAAATTTATTATTAATAATAATAATAATAATAAATTCACTTGATTCAAGTTCTTATAGTTTTTAATCCCTTCAAATCCAATTTATGGTTTATCTTCAATAGTAATAATACTTTTTATCAAATTTATTAATGATGATAATAATAATAATAATTTTACCCTTCAAATCAAATCTATAGTTGTTTTTCAATATTAATAATATTTTTAAAAATTAATTAATTATTCTATTAATAATATTAATTATAATAATATTAATATTGATTATTATGATACAAATAATAATATTTTTAATATTAATAAAAATATTAAACTTGTCTGATCCAATTTAAATGGGTCTTGCTGCAACGCCAGGTCCAAGAGCTTTGGACCCCTCTTAAACGCCAAACCCAAGAGCTATGGGTCCGGACGTCGAACCCAAGAGCTCCGGGTCCGGGCACCAAACCCCAGAGCCTTGGGTCTTGGGTCTGGCTATCATGCTTGACCCAAACGCCTGAGGTCTGGTTGCTCTCCCTGACTTGGACGCCCAAGTTATGGCAGTCATGTCAGACCCTAATGCCAGGTGTTTGGCAGTCTTGTCATGCCCCAGCGCCTAGGGTTGATAGTCTTGTTATGCCCCAGTATTTTGGGGCCTGATAGTCTTACCATGCCCCTACAAAATCCGAACTGACTATCTTGTCCTCAATCATTCTTTCAATACCATATGCATCTTATAAAAAAGATAATCTCACCACCCTCCACTGCATGCTTAGCAAGTTTTTTTGGTAAGGACAACTCCGTTATACTGTTTCAATCCATAATAATTTGTGTCTAGGTAAACAGTGAGAGAGACACTGAGCACTTTTAGTATATTGTATAATTTTAAAATACTTTTTGCTTAAAAAAATATTAAATTGGTATTTTTTTTTTAGTGTTTTTTAATGGTGTTAATATGTTAATGTTAAAAATAAAAGTTAAAAAATAATTTTGAAGCATTTTTAAGTTAAAATCTATTTTGAAAAGTACTTTACACCATAATCTCAAACATTCATGATATCATACCCAATTTAAGAATAAATTTGGGAAAAAATATGGATTATTAGATAAATTTTAGTTCATTGAATCTATTGCACATGTGCAGCATCGCAACAATCATCTTCTTAGATCAGGATTTCTAATGATGGGTAAAAAATTAAGGAATTCTTGTCCTTATCATTAAAAGAGTTTGGAGTTGTCACATAGTATTTTGGTCGCTAAAAACCTTAACTAGTTTTCAGAGTCCAGACAGGAGGACTAATTGTATATAAGAAGGATGTATCACTTCTAGTACACTTTATTTAGGGTAAATTGTATTGTTCATTTGTCTAATTACCAATGCAGTGTTGTGTTTTTCTAACCGTTGGTCTGTGTATTGGTTAAAGTCGGCTCATCTCGGTAGAGTGGACAATGACTTTACGAGTATAACCTAATCATTCTAAAGTCAAAACAAAAATTATGCATTTTATTTTGATATTGTGAACACGTCTTATGTATAAGTTTGTAAACTCTGATATCACAATAGAAACAAAATAATTTTTTTGGTATTTTAAAATTTTAGGCCAAGTTCGCAATGAACTTAATAAATTTGTTATTAAATCCATGATGTGTGCAAAAAAATATGAAACTATGTTTTTGTTTTTGAATTTTTGATGTTTTTTCAAGAATGCAAGTAAAACACAATTTGGGATCGACTCAAGGTAAAGTCCAAGTCATGACTCAACCACATAAAACAAGTTGATGGGCTAAGGATTGGGTTTTGATCGAGTTAGCTCATGTCAGGAGCGCGCGGGTTTTGTCCTATGTTGTATTTTTCTTTTTTATTTGTGTTTTTTGCCCCTCGAAAAAAATATCATATTCACTTATTCTTTAATTTTAATATAGTTCTTAAATACTATTATAATTTGAATTTTAATCTTTTTCTAAATAATTGAGTATCTAACATGAAAAATAATAATACTAATAATAAATTATTCATGAAATTTTGATTCAAATTGTTTGTTTTTAGTCTTAAAAATTTTAAATAGATTTTGAAAAAGATTTTATCACATTTATGTTTTTTTCTAGCTTTTAACCACGCATAAAATATGGATATACTATTTTAATATTTTTTATTAACTTGTTTTAATGATCATAAATTTTTTTTTAAGAAGACCAATAATTCTTGTTAAAAAATATTGTGTTTGCTAACATAAACAAGAGATTTTTTGATAGAAAAATTGATCTTAATGGAAAACAAAGTTCAAGATGATTATATCTTTTAGTTTAATAACAATTTCAAACCATTTTCTAAAACATGAACATTTTTTTAGGTTTGAAAAATTTTTGGTCTCCTCGTTACATAATGTTAGTCCATAAACTAATAATTTCTAAATACACTAAACAATACATGTATAAACAACATTCTTACGGAGTAGGATGACATAATTGCTTAAAGTTTGATTAAGTGTGTGTTTGATATTATGATGCAATGTGTTTTTTTTTTTATAGAGTGCACTATAGATGTATACTCATTTTATTGTGGATCGTGGTAGTGTAGTGACACTTTAACCCCTGATGTGTTAGCAAATTCAATCATGTTAGAAATGTGTTTTCAATTTGCTACCTTGTTTTTTTTCTCTTTATTTTATGGAGACGTTGCTAAATGACATCCACGTCTTTTCTATAATACAAAAAAAAAATTCTCTCTTTCCTTTCCTTAGCCAAAAAGACTACAAGAATGACAAACAAAGGAGGCAAGAAATTAAAGAGAAAAGCTATGGATACAACATCAAAGGAGGAGGTATGATGAGAAGACCCCTTACATAATTTTCTAGACCCGGTCCGTCCTGTTGGTTTGACCCGGGGGCATGGCTGGGTCTGAATCTGGCAAAACTCAGGCTTGCACTAGGCCTGGAGAAAACTATCTAACCTACCGGGTCAACCTGAAACCTGAGTGATCTGGCAAAATCTGGAAGAGACCTATTTTTTTTCCTTTCATGTCCATTTTTTTATAAGTTGAGACCCCCCTCCTTTTCGTTGACATGTCCACATTGCAACATGTAATAATTGTTTTTCTCAGTGTCACCATTTATTTTAACAAACTGAAACATTAAATCTATAATTGTTGTTTTTAGCATGCTAACAAACATTTTTACGTGCAACATTGCCAGGTAAACTATGTGGTTCTCGTTGGGGATGTAAAATAATAAAAAACTATAAATCAAGACCGAAAAGCATGGGTGTTGCCTCACACGTATAGAGGGAGCAATAAGAGATTTTCCACTTGCTCAGCTCAACCATATGCGCGTGAACCTACCATCATTTCCTTGTTGGTTCCTAACTCATATCAAAGTTCATTATATAAACACTTGAATAATGTTTTATTTTTTTGAATATGGTATTGGAAGCCCATTACTATATATATTCCATGTCATAAGAAGAAAGTTATGTTTTTTCAATGTGTAAAAGGATAAGATATTATCTTTCCAACGTGAGATAAAAACACTTATATTAAAACCTTAAACAATTTTTAAAAATTTTCCCAGGTTGACCCGATTCAATCCAAGCAACCTAGGACTCGGCCTCTTGGCCGGGTCAACCCCTAGGGCAGGTTTAATAACTATACTTTGAAATTATTAATATTTTTAATTCATCCCTATTATTTGTTTGGTTATGCCCTTTTAATCTCAACATTTTCTTAACTTTATTGTTTTACCTTTTGATGCTTAGGAATCCTCATCTTCTAGATCTGAAAATTCTTCTCCACTCTCATAAGTGTTTGTTTATATTGAATGTGTTATGTTCTTGGAATTCTTTAAATAAGTAATTGGATTTCTTTCCATTGGATAAAAGATTTGACCACGAGTTATAGATTTCGGAAGAGTACTTGGATTTTTGTTTTATTATTTCCATTTGGCTATAGGAACATACAAATTTAAAATTTAATGGTCTTAAATGTATAGTTATAAGTTGCATAGCTCGGAGTTCTTCAAAAGATTTTATATGTGTTAGCAATGGAACAATTTCTAACACAATCTTTCATGTTGTAGTTGATCATTTAGGCTTGTTCTGTCAATATTTTTTCCTTATTGGTCTTTTTAACTTTTGTAAATAAGAATTGCAGCTACCTCATCAATTTTCAGTAGCTATTGATTTCTAATCTAGGCATTTGACTTTAATGCTTACAGGTTCTTTTTTAGTTTTTTTTTTACATAATATTATTTTTAGTTTCGAAACAAGAAAGTAAGAAAAATGTCAATATGTTGAAGCATTCCTTTTAGGTTTAATGCTTATGTACGTGGTTTTTTTATAGCTTAATTTTGTTGTCTTTCATATGCTTTGAGAAAATCTTTGGTTGTTGTATTTTCCAATCAATTTGTATTTGATTCGCGTTCAACTGTTGTTTTTTTTTCTTTTGACTTTTTTATATTAAATGATGACTTGTTCATGATAAGAGTATGCATAATGCCCTACCACACCATCAAAAAATTCCTTTAATGGTGTTCCCCCTTTAACATTTGGTTTTGTTACAGTTTTATTTTTTTATTAGTGTTAAGATGCTCGAACATCCGTCTTGAGATTTTTTTATTGTATGCAATCTATTATCTATCTCGAATGTGATTGATTTTCAGTCATTTTAGAATCTCTTTGCACCGCTATGAACTAACAACTATTCAAGAAATGAGTTGTTTTCACCAAATCATTACACATGTTCATGAGACGATGATGACTGATTTATATTACTTTTTATTACTACTGTTTGAATTTTTTTTGTTTTATTTTCCATTTTCTCTCACTATTATTGGCTATTTTTTCCAACAAAACCACAGCTCGGGCCTACCACCTAATGATTGATTAATACTTTGGTTATTGTTCGCCATTCTCCAACTTGTGTCAAATAAGGGAAACGTATGCCATGCAATAAGAACTTTAGTTTGTGTATTTATTCCTTTCCTTTCTAAATTTCAAACAACAAAGTTGGCATCATTTTGTTGTCTTTTTTTTTATCCTGGTTTATCATTCATAAACATGTTTTTACCATCTAACAACCACATCATCGTTCTTTAATTTAATACCAATTGTCAAAACACATTTTTGTCATGCCACAAGTAAATTGATTTTAGTTCTTGATGATTCTTACAATTTGTTATAGCCTACATCATATTTTGAATTCATTTGCTTGATATCAAGATATATTAGATATATAGTTATGTAACTTTGTTTTCGATTAATCTTTAAATATATTCGATATATGGCTATGTAACTTTTTAAAAGCTCTTGCTTTCTTTCGGTCTTGAAGTGATTATAACATAAGTTTTACATGTGCATTCACAAATTAATACTTTTTTTCATTTTATTCTTTGCATTATTATTAATTCTTGATTCATTGGTTTTATGCTTATTTTTATCCAAGATTGTGCTTTGATCCAAACTTTATCTGAAAAGAAATTAAGAAATTGCATGTAACATCCCGCATGCATCATAGTTAGTAGAAAATACTATACGCGGACCCGTGTAATTCCAAGTGGCTGATTTGTTTTGCATAATAAATGTTCAGGTGTTATAAGCACGTTTAAAATAAGGATGAAAAATCTGCAATCTGGATTATAAACTCAATTGGGTAAAATAAGTTGGTTTTATTCTAATTAAATGATAAAAAATAGAAAATAATAGTGAATATACCTAATAAAAAAAGTAATCACTATAACATGGAAAACAAAATTTCAAAAAAATAGCTCAATTTTTAGTCAATTATATATTAAAAAGGGGGTTAAATTGAGTAAAAAATGACAAAAAACAATGTGTCAACTCGCGTTGGCATAACAAACCTATAAACCATGTAATATTGGTCGGGTCAATCTGGGTTAACCAGTCAAACTCATGGTCCAGGTCATGAGATTATGATAACCTAATAGAAAAGAAAATGAAGAAAACCACAATACTTTTTTAAAAAAGAACCAATGTCTAATGATGAAATTGAAAAAGAAAATAAGTAAAGCAAAAAAATGATTTTAACCCGCTTTAACTTTTCAAACTCATGACCTGGGTTATTAAATCAGAAGCACCCTACCTGAAAAAACAATGAAGCTTAATCCCCAATCAATTAAATATTGAAGGATGAAATTGAAAAAAAAATCAATTATACAAAAGGACCTAAAACCAAAAATATAAATTGAAATTATAAGGATCAAAATCAAAATAAAAAATAAATTAAAGGACAACTGCAGATTTTTTTATTGAATGGTAAGGAAAAACATAAATTTAACAAAATGACAAAAAAAACCACTAAAAAGAATAAGGACCAGATTAGAGAAACTACCATATCATGCAAACAAATCAAAATTTTACAAAAGGATCAAAGAAAAAAATAGAAATAAAAATAATAAAGATCAAAGTTGAAATCTCTATAAATAAGAGGATAACTCTGAAATTTTGAATGTCCAGTGAAAATTTCAAGTAGAGGAAAGAGAATATATAAGGAAAAGAAATAAAGAATCTTTAGCAACAAACCGCCCCACCTTCGATGCCATGTGTCGCTCCACACAAGAATAAGACTTCACGATGATATTAATGACATAATGAAAGGGATTTTTTAGGAGTCGAGAAATGTTGCACATACCAACCACTTTTGGTTTTTTAGGTTGTATTTTGTATTGGAAAAATTACCATGACACTTTTACAGTTTAGCTATTTTTTTTAATTTACCTCAATTCTTTTAAAAATTATAATTTACACCTTAGATCAAAGTAATTTTTAGACATGGACAAAAGACTAATCAACCCTCATATACAGTAACTCATCATAAAATGAACATAGAAAAAAAATAATTGAACTTTAGACAAGATTTCTCTATCTTTTTGCCAATAACACAATCATAAACCCAAATCAAGACCTAATATGGTGTTTTAATAGATTTGTTTAATCACTTCACCCAAATTTGCACATGATTATGTTATTGGCAAAAGGATAAAGAAATCTTACTTCTAGTTTAGTGATTTTAGGGTTCGTGAAATTAGAAAAACATGGTAATTTTAGGCAAATTTAAGAAGAGAAAAAATGAAGAGATTTTAATAGTGCATACTTAACAAATCTATGACATGAGTTTGATTTGCTTCTAGGCCTAATGCCCTTGGGTGTGGCTATAAGCCAAATCCAAATGGGCATAAATCTAGTAAGTTGTCATCCACAACATCTTTAGGTCCAGCTACGCACTGAACCTAAATAGATATAGGTATGTATGAGCTGTCAGACCTAATTTTCTTAGATTCAGCTAAACAATAAGCCCAAACGGATATGGGTATGGTAAGCTGCCAGACCCTATATTATTGGATCCAGCTACGCATTGAGCGTAATTGAGCACAGGTCTAGCGAGCTACTAGACCCGTCACCTTTGGGCTTGGCAATATGCCAAGTGCAAAGAGCGTAATGTTACCATGTGTTTGATAAAAATCCAAAACAAAATGGGCAATCTTATAATTATGGTAGTTTTGTAATTCAAACACCAAAAATAATAAAAAGGTAATTTTTAATTGTATGACAATTTTGTGATTTTAACATAGCAAAAGTTTTTTAATCATTAATTGAAATATAATGGCAATATTGTATATAATTTGATATTTTTTATTGATTTTTTTAGCACTCGTATAAAGTGTTATCGAATTATAGTTTATAGGATATAAAACGTAATTTATAAAAGAATGGAGGTAGGGTGAAAAAAAGACTAAAATGCGAAAGGGTTAGAGTAATCTTTCCTTTTATATTTATTAAAATAGCAAATTACTCCTTAACCAACTTGGTTATAACTAAAAAAAAATTGAAAATACAATAAAAAAAACAGTTATTCTATATATTAGTATGTAAATATATCTTTTTAAGTATTACTAATGTGACGAAGAATTATAGCCATGTTCCCTTAAAGACTTCTCCTTAAAAATTTTAAGCGCTCTGCCACCAAACTAATGGAATCCACAATATTCCAACCTGATCTGAAAGCTACCTAGAAAGCATTAAAACCATCACCTTAAAAATGGTTGGACATGGTTAGTTTAAGATGTAAATCAAGAGGTTGATTGTCCTTCCCCCTTATGATTGATACAATATACTAATACATTGGCCCGCGCTCGGCCGCGAGTCGGACCAATTTTTTTTTAGTGTAAAAAAATATCAAGAGCATGAAGAATTTTTTATCCGTGTTATTAAACCTGACCAAGTGGATTAATTTTGAAACATCTCAATTTAGCTCTTTACCTAACTCAAGCATTCAATTAAACCATGTAGGACCTAAGTCGACTTCAATCAATCTATTTGATAGTTCCAAATATAACATTGATGATCAATAAAAATATGATTTAGCTTTTAAACAAATTTCAAGATGACAATTTTTAAAAAATATTAAGACAATGAAAGATTGGATCAACCTCGGTCCCCTAGCGACCCAGGTCATGGACTTTATTGGGTTTAATAAATTTTTTAATTTAATTATATGATAAAAATAGATGCTCACAAAATTGAGCACTAACTTAAAAATAAATATTTATTTGAGACAATTATCCCTATAGAAAGCAAACAAAAATCCATAATGCAGTATATTTCCCAATCAATCCAATACTAAAGGATGAAAACAAAAAATAATAAATGAAAAACAATTAAAATACCAAAAGCAAAAAAAAAAAAACATATCCTATCAGCGGGTAAATTAATCAAATCTGTGAATCAGGTAAACCAGGCTAGTACGTCAAACCTGTGAACTAGGTTATAGACTCCACTGGGATTAAAATTTTGTTTTTCAAAACTATTTTTATTTACTTATATGCTAATAAAAATAGACAATTGTGAAATTAAACATCAACCTAATATCAAGATGTTTTTTTTAGATCGTGATAACCTTATAAAAGGCAAACGAAACCAATTATGAAACTGAATTTCAAATTAACCCAGTATCTAAGGTTGAAATAAAAAAAACTAGTTAAAAAAAGAGTTAAATTTGCCAGACTCGCGAACCAAGTCAACTAGCCAAACATGTGAATAGATTCATGGACTTTTATAAAGTTTAATAACATATCTTTTTCTGAAACTATTTTTTTAACTATATGAGAGAAAATAGAAGATAAAAAAGACAAGTTCAATTAAAAAAAAGATACCCCACCAAATTTTTAAATCAAGGCAACTCGAGTTACTCCGTCAAACCCGCAAACCATGTTTACCTTATAGAAAGGTAAAATAAAAGGAAACAAATTAGGAAGCCAAATTTTCAACCATTCCAATAGTAAAATATGAAATTGACAAAAACAAATTTGAAAAAAAATCATAACAAAAATTCAAAACAAAAACAAACAGAAAAAAAATAAAACAAAACACTATGGATTACTATTGTCATTCACAATGCAACGTGTGTGGGTGAATAATAGTTGCCTCACACACTTTAAATTTTGTTACTTTATAAAGTTTAATAACACGTTTTTTCTCTAAATTTTTTTAACTATATGAGAAAAAATAGACTATAAAAAAATCAAATTCAATAATAATAAAAAAAAACAACCCACCAAACTTGTAAACCGGGCAACCTTGATTACCTTGGCAAACCTGGAAACCATATTAACCTTATATAAAGGCAAAATAAAAATAAAAAGTAAATTAAAAAGCTAAATTCTCAACAATTTTAATTTTAAAAGATGAAATCGACAAAAACATATTTTAAAAAAATCATAACAAAAATTCAAGAAAAAATAAAAAAAAGCAAAATATTTTATATTACTATTGTAATCCACAGTGCAATGGTTGTTGGGTGAACAATGGTTGTCCCATATCCTTTAATTTTTGTTACTTTCTAAAGTTTAACAACATGATTTTTCTCTAAAACTATTTTTTAACTATATGAGAAAAAAATAAACTATAAAAAGTCAATTTCAATTAAAAAAAAGCCCCACCAAACCCATTAACTGGGGCAACTAGAAAAACTTGTGCTACCTTGACAAACCCTCAAACCTCACAGAAAAATAAAATAAAAAGAAAATGTTTTGACAAAAATAAATTTGAAAAAAAAAACAAAAAGGAAAGGAAAAGGAAAAAAAGTGTTCAAGTAGAGGAAAAAAACCAATGGGTGGAGATACTGTAACAATATGCAATGTTTTGTGAGAAAAGTTACAATATTTTCTCCATATAGTTTAATTTATGTTAATTAATTAATATGTTAGAAACGAGACTTTCAAAAACTAGAATATTAAGGCAGGAAAAGATTTCATTTTAAATACACGAGAAATAAGTTAACTAGAGATCAAATAACTTTTCTTAACAAAAAGAAAAACTAGAAAGAAAAAAAAAGGTTGAATCACTCATAAATGAAGTCTTGATCCTCTTAACATGCAAAAACGAAGAGCAAGAGAAACCTTTAGATTGTTAGTTTTAAAAATTATACTTTTAAAGGATTTTTAGTTGTTTTACTATGTTTTAGAAATATAAAAAGAGTGAGTTGTTTTTTTTTATCAATCCTAATAATTAATTAACATTGTGAAAAGATTACATTGATACTAATAAGCAATTTAATAATTGTTTTTGTATGAAAAGGTAAAATCATCACTACATTATTCTAGTAAACAATGATTCCTCTCACAATGAATGGTATTTCCCCCTCTCAAATTAGCTTTTATCAATGAGAAAAAATTTGGACTAAGTCTTGAATCACAATTTGAAATCTCATATTATAAACTCTGGTTTAGAATGCATGTTTAATATCTTTTGATGAGGTGTAAAAGAAAAAAAATATAAAATTAAAAAGTGTCCAATACTAGATTAAAATTCTTTTTAATTGTTTAAAAGTTTGGAATAAATTATTAATTTAATTATATACCTTTTGTATGTTTATTATTTTTTAATTAAGTTCATTATCGTGATAAAAAAATACTAAATAAAGTGATGCCATGACATTTATTTCAAAAATCATATGTAATTAAGTATTTAAATTCAATATGCACCAAGAATATAAAATATAATTTTTTGAAATTTTTATTACCTTTACATTTGAGTTTAAAGACTAGCCTTGTTACACGTGCTTCGTTGCAAGGCTGAAATATTTTTTTGATGCATAAAATGATGTTTAACCATTGCAATCGTGTTTTAAAAAAGAAAAAAAATATGATTCAGGTCATAGATCAAATTGAATTGAATAAACTGTCTTTATTTTAATTAGAAGGAAAGGATAGTAAACGATAGTAGATGAATCAACTTTAAAAATAAAAATGATTGAGATAACATGAGAATTTTTTTTAAAGGGCAAGAGATGTATCTTAATCCATATCCCATTAAATATAGAGGTACAAAAAAGGGTAAAAAAAGACATAAAAATTAGTTTTAGTTAATTCGAGTTAGCATGACAAACATGTAACTCGGTAATCTAGGCTGAGCCAGCCTGAGATATCCTACCAAACTCGTGGTCTAGGTCATGAGATTGAAGTAACTCGATAAAAAAAAATTATAAAATCCTTTTAAAAAATAATGTTAGTTTTTCAAACTCATGACTCGAGTCATTGGATCTAAACACCCTAATTGAAAAAATCATAAAGTTTAATTCTCAATCAATCAAATATTGAATGATAATTTTTTTTTAAATCAATTATACAAAAAGATTAAAAATATATCAATTAAAAGAACAAGGATCAAAATTAATATAAAAAAATAAATCTTATATTTGATTATAGGGTAAAATTAAAAAGAAAAATCAATTTAGCAAAAGAACTAAAAAAACATTAAAAGAATAAGGATCATAATTGACGTGAAAAATAAAAATAAGTTTTTGATTGATTGGTGAAATTAAAAAGAATAATAACTTTTCCATAATGGCAAAGAATTTTTTTGAAAACAAAAT
>Ga0325414_1006406_pt1 | contig 12478 bp, 6 predicted proteins | sample PopdelMetagenome_8_FD_206183 | JGI IMG/M metagenome (GOLD analysis project Ga0325414, IMG submission 206183) | Populus deltoides microbial communities from Bellville, Georgia, United States - Leaf-PdKOR-R3 | ecosystem: Host-associated > Plants > Phyllosphere > Phylloplane/Leaf | place: USA... | reverse complement strand
TATATATATATATATATATATATATAATGTAAGAAAATAATTGCTTGAATGAGTTTTTGTAGCTTTTGAAACTAACGAGAGCATCAAACTTTTTATACTGTAACCGAATTTAAATTTAAAATCTCAAGAATAAATTTGCATGCATGGCACGTGGTCAAATAAACCAAAAACAACAAACCAGTCGTCTATTCCAAGAAGTCCGAATAATTTTATAAATAAAAAAAAAGTATGAATAATTTTTTTCTTGCAAATAGCAATTAATTAAACAAACAATTCTTGCAAGTTGTAGTAATTTCGAGAAAGGAGGCAAGTCAACGACTAACACCATAAAAAGAAAACGTGATTTACAGCTAGAAGTTACCACGCCCAAAATTACAGTTTTACAGCAAGAAATAAGAAGAAACAAAATTTTGGAAAAAAAAAAATAAACCACGTCTTTCCCCTTGCCGAAGGGTTTTCCTCTTTTGCTGTCACTGTCAGAGAAAATTTTACGATGAAACAGAGTAATTAATGTTTTTTTATTAGTTAATTGTTTTTAAAATAAATTGATACAAGAAGAGAAAAGAAATTCTAGAGAGGTTGGGTTAAGTCGGCGCTAAGTAACTGACGTCGACGATAACACAGTAACAAAATTAGAAGAGAATCCCTCTCTTTAAATTAGCCTTACATATCAAAACAAACAACAATCAAACCCTAGCCCTCATCCCCTCCAAACTCCAAAGCCCTTCTCCTTATCCCAAAACCAAAACAAATCATTCCACCGTTTTCTTTCAGATCTCTATCTCTCCAAAAAAATCTCTTACCAGTTAAAGAGAGGGAAAAAAAGAAGCTAAGCGCTTTTCTTTTCTTCTTTTTTTTTTGCCGTTTAGAAATAGATCGTCAAAGAAAACGAAGATCTAGTTGTTATCGTTGTGAATGGTGGAAATCTTAAGAAGTAGTAGTAATTACATGCTCTCCCTTTGCCAATCAAGGGCGGGCGTTGTCTCTGTGGCCTCTGCTTTCGCTTTCGGATCTTGCAAGGAAGGCTGGTACTATCGCTGCATCGGTGTCGACCCGTAAACAGAGAAAAACCATCAAAAGTCGTTGTTCTCGCTGATTTTTATTCACAAAAAGTACCCAGTTCTTGATTTTTTGTTTGAAGAAAGAAAGAAAAACCCAATACCCAATTTTCTTCTTGTTTAGATACTGCTATTTCTTTTTTGTTGTTTTTTTTTAGAGAAGAAAAAAGAATACAATGGTTCTTTACAAGCAGAAAAAGAACCAGGCAGCCAAGGGCAACAGGTTCTTGATTAGCGTGACGGTGTTAGGGAGTGCAGGGCCGATCCGGTTTGTTGTTAACGAGGAGGATCTAGTGGTTGCTGTTATTAATACCGCCTTGAAGTCCTATGCGCGTGAGGGTCGCCTTCCAATTCTAGGCTCGGATCTCAATGATTTCTTGCTTTATTGTCCCGATGCTGGTTCTGATGGTAAGTTGTTCCAGAACCCACTATTATGTGCCAATTGGCAATTGTTTCTTTTTTTTGTTTGCGTTATTTCTTTGGAATTTGAAACGTTCCTTGGTTCCTAATTAATTTGTAAGAACTTATTCTGATTGTGCTTGAAACTCGAAAACCCAATTTATGATTGTTATTATAATTTGATTGCAGCTATAAGCCCATGGGAAACCATCGGATCACTCGGAGCTCGCAAATTTATGCTTTGCAAGAAGCCACAGCATCTGAAAGTGGCTGAGAAGGATGGGAGCTCCAATGCAGCAATTTCCCAGAAGGGGAGTGGGAGCTGGAAGGCATGGATTAATAAAGTCACACAATCTTAAATATCTTCTCACTGATGCACTTTCCAGTAGTGAAGGATATGATATCTTCTCGTCAATTTATTAAAGTTGTTTCCAGTTTCGTTTAAGTTTTGCCAAATTATTCAATTTGGTCATCTTATTAGTTGGCGTGGTTGTTTCATTTACCTGGTATTGTCCCTTTAGGGTTTTTTGTTCTAATTCGAGTTGAGAGAATTGTGAAGAATTCCTGATTGTTTAGGGAACCAATCAAATTGTTCTCCTTGAATGTTTTTCTTTGAATAAAATAGACATTTTTGGTTGTCTTTAGTAAATTTCTTTCTTCCATCAGTTGTCGATTTTGGTTTGCTTTTAGAATTTGAACTCTTGCGCAATGTTAGGTATTCAACTGCTTGTTTGCTATAAATAAGGGGCCTGCAGAATTCCTTTGAATAGAGCAATTTCACTGTTTTCTCTTTTTTGGTGCCAATATGGGCTAAAGTCCAAAAAAACAATAGAATAAATTGTAGTTTTCTTTGTTGGATTAGCTGTTTCTAGGAGATTTCTAGCAGAGTATTTGATTCTTGGCCACCGATGGCATCTTTGAACTGGATATTCTGGAGCTTAAATCAAGCCTTCACGGGCAAGCATCTGTTCCTTTCAACCATCTTATAGGTTCAGGAGCATCCTCGTCGAATTCAACGACAGCATTTGATAGGAATATTTCCTACCGATCTCGTCAATGCCAGCTGGGATGAGTTTGGTGACAGCCTTTGGTACGCAAGACAGACAAGACTAGCGGCTGCTTCTTTGCCTAGAAAGTTGCCTAGCCTTCCAGATGCGGAGTTCTCTAATCAATAGATCACTCCTCACTACTAAATCAACTATTAAGGGGTAGTTTTGTCTTTTTAAATGAACACATTAGTATAATTTGAAGAAAAATCTGACTTTTGACTTTCATTGGTCACAGTATACTGATTTAATTAACCTCGTAGATATTTTCATTTCTGCGAGGTTATTTTCATTTAGGTTAGTTAAATTACTTAGCTTTCATTTCAAGAAAAAAAAAACTCAAACTTCCTTTCAGGGCATTTTCAACTTTTGAATTTGGTTTTTTGTAATAATCGAGATGTTTTGGGTCAGTTTGGTTTTTTTTTAATAAAAAAAATATTAATAAAAAAAAAAAAGTATAGGATTTACAACTACCAATAGACTGTCTCATAAACTGCTGCTAACCAGTATAGTTAAGCCCAAGCTGCTGTAATTTTCTGAAGCTTCAATTCGCTGTTTTGTTATGCACGGCATTTGAGAATCGTTGCTGTGTCTTCTATCTCGGACCAAACTGAGGCCTAACTAGTTCTTGAACAGGGCCAGCCAATAATTTAGAGTGCATTTGACCTGCCTCTTGCATATAGCTATATAAGGGATTGGCTGCTGCTAGTTGTGGATTGGTGGAGCATAGCAAGTTCAACTCTTCACCTGTATTATTTGATGACAAAGTCAATCTCCTTGCACCTTGATGTCTGTTGGATTAAAATCAGTTAAACTGGAAGATTAGGTTCGATTTGCTCTTGAGAATCAAGTTTCCTTATGAACAGAAGTGGAGTTGTCCAACTATAGTTGCATAGTTCCCAACGTCTCCGATGAGATTCAATTACCCGTCCATCGAAAAAATCTACTGGTCACCATTCATATTTGTTAGGTTCAATTACATATCGCAGTTGTAAGTTTCCCATATGGTTGCATCTATGATCTATCCTCTGCTTTGCTTCTCCCGTGTGTGTGTGTGAGTTAACCCCTTTAACTTTGATTGCATTTACAAATTTCCTCGTTCGCACGAACTGATAGAATTGCTGGCTGTAATGGGTCTAAGGACGAGTTTTGGCCATGAAGATGAGCCGCCTCTCCCTCTCCCTCTCTCTGGACAAGCGAGCAGATTGATCGGGAAGCTACATGAAAAGGTAAAAATCCAAGGCAACTGAACGGTGAAGATGGGGCTAGGAAAAGTGAAAACAACGTGGACAATGGAGGACCATTCAATCACATTTATGGATGGGTACTTAACTAACGGCAGCGTTTTGGGAACCTTGACTTGGTCTTTAGTCAAATTAGTTTGGGATTTTTCAAATTTGATTTCAAATCTGTTTCAAAAATTAAATCTCTAAATTGAGCAATATAATAGCGTTCTCGCATTGAAAAATGTTTTATGACAAATTAGTTAATCTCCAAAACCTCAAATCTGCCTAATTGTTTTTTAATTTCATTCAATTAGATCCAATTGTCTTGTAATTCAATCATTTTTCATTCAATAAAATTCCCAATTTCCATTCCTAGGATTTCCAATTACATTCCTAATTAGGAATCCATTACTTATAATTAAAACCTTTTCTAATCAACACCTTATAAAATCCTTCTGGTTGGTTACACATCCCGATGAATTTAGGGGAAAAAAAATAGTCTCCATCAATCACTCATTCTTCAATCATAATAAGCAAAAATTTAATTTTTATTTTGCTTAAAATTATTTTTTTATATTTTAAATTGTTTTGTTGTTCTAATGTGAAAAATAAATTTTAAAAAATAAAAAATATTATTTTAATATATTTTTAAACAAAAAAAACATTTAAATAAATAATCATTACAATACTCCAAAATACTTCATAAAATTCACAAAAACAATCCTATCAAATCCAAAAAAAAAAAACCATATAAACACTTATTTTAATTCACATAGAAGCTAAAAATTAGCAAAGTTGCCAAACCAAAAGTCAAATACATTGATTTTACTTTACAAATTCGTATTACAAATTCATAAAGATTATATCATCCAATCAGAGAAAATCTGGTGAACATTTATTCTAAATCACAACAATCTAGAATTTATTGCAAGCATATTCTTTTAAAAATTTATTGAACGAGTGCCAACTATTAATGTGATCGTCTAGCTAGGTCCCCCAAAAATTCTTCTAATTAAATTAATTGTAGGTCCTAATTAAGTGCCTATGCATATCGTGTCAAATACCAGAAGTTTATGTTATTTTTTATTTTTTTATTTTAAGTTCTTAACAGTTTTTAAAGGTTAAATAAAGTTAAAATGGTGCTTAATTAAGCGAGTTTGGAACCAAAAAATGGAACAGAAATGCCCAGAGAAGAACAGCATTTGAATCCTGTTAATCGTAAACGGAAGCCTAACCAAATCAAATGAGAGAAAAAATGGCAAATAATAGTATGATCTTCAATCAAAAAGTTAATTGGGCTCAGACCAGAAAGGAAGGGAAGGTCTTCTAGCCCTATGAATACTTAAAGTTTGTTTGACAGTGTTGTTGTAGATACTTTTCAAATAATTTTTCGTGCTAAAATATATGTAAATAATATTTTTTTTATTTTTTAAAAATTATTTTTGACATCAGCACATCACAACGATCCAAAACATACAAACCATATTAAATTTTAACAAAAAAATTTTTAATTTTTTAAAAATACAACCACAACCGCGTTTTCAAACATGTCCTTGAATGCTGAATGTTTGAGAACCAGTCTCTACAAGGCCGGCAGCCCCATTTGCTTTGTCCGTACATAACGGACCATGAGCGGAATTGAGGCATTCATCATGATTCATGAGAAGATTTTAGTTTTCATTCATAATTGCAGTATCTTCTTTATTTTTTAAGGAGTGCCTGGCCTGGCCTGAACTGAGCCGTGTTTATCTGCTATGCTCATTAAAAAGCACATGTTTTGTGGGCCATGGTTTGTTATTGTTGAGCTCGCAGAGTTTATATTTTCTACTACAGCTCAAACTCTGCTGAGTGCTGAGAGTATCCATTTATGAGTCTACTGTCCAAGAAGAAAAACGCACCAAGTAACACGGATCCAAAGTTCAATGGGACTGACGTTGATATATCAGCTCTCTGTCTACCAGCTTTTTCATCCTCATTTTGCCACTCGAATTCGACCTATACTCTTAAAGAAATGGCCATAGCAATTGACTCCTGCTTAATTACCTTGATAGCGTGGATTTGTACAGCTTAGTCAGTTTAAAGAATCTGTTGCTATAAAGGGTAGATGTCTAAAGAATCTTAAAGTTCCAGGTGCAATTCTCTACTTAATTAGTGTGGATTTTTACAGCTTGAAGAATTTGCTACTACCAAGGGTAGATGTAAGAACAACTTCAAAGTTTGTTTCAGAAGGTAAAATTGTACCTGCCCGCCTATAGTTACACGAAGGAGTTCTACAAAAAAAACTAATTCAATGATGACTTCTTTCATCGGAAGAACAATCACTCACACTTTGCTTTGTTTGTCTGCAAGCAATGTTTCTGTGATTTATTTATTGCCAACCAATCACTCTCAAAGTGGCAACGCAAACGTTTTGATCATCAGCACACTATCTGTTATTTATGTACATCTAGTAATTCAAATAGCCGTCAACTGGCATTTTACCACTGTATTGGAGTCGATTTGACATCTGTCACTTTTGCTGTCTGAGAACTTGATCAGCGATCCCATTCAGAAAAAGAAAAACAGAAAAAAAGAAAGACAGAGCATATTCGATCCTCAATCGTCGTTGCTTTAAAGGGATTACTTGTAATTTCTTACCTCAGATAGAAAAGATCTTGCATATCCTACTGCATGCCCGAAGTTTGGACCCAAAAATATTATTTCTTGGAAGATAGAAGGAGATTTTCTTAGCTTAGCTTTAGACAGCATCTGATCGAGAGTAGGAACTGTTAAAAAAGATAACGACGTACAATTTGGCGAGCTAGCTCCTTTATCCACACCCACTGAGATCTTTCTGATATGATATGATGAAAAAAATGTGCAAATTTTGGATGGTAGGTTATAGATTATACATGTGGGTGTGTTCAAATCAAGCTTAAAGGCAGGCAGGCAGGCAGGCACACTATTCAAGACATCACGTCACAATCACAAGCCTCCCCCGACATGTAAGACTGTATCGAGCTCACGAGTGAAGTGATTCTGACGCTTTTCAACACTGGCCCATTTCTAAAATCCATGAGAATGTTTTATATGGTGTCTCTAAAATTGGAAAGAACAAAATGACAGCCTACCCAACAGCTTTTGTACAGTGTTGAAAATATAAAGTCCCTTCTCCTTCCACTCGTTTCCCACTTCCCTTCCATGATCTATCTTCGAAATAAATAAATAAATAAATATATATATATATATATATATATATATATCCCCAATTTTATTTCTGACTTGGCTTCTCAATAATTTTGTGTAGCAAAACAGTAAGGACTAAAGACTACAGACCACTTTCCCGACCTACACGCACAGAGGATGATCGATTACTATAATATAATTAATTGGTTTAGCGGCTTCACGGTTAATTTGGTTTTTTTATTAGTTTTTTATTAATTTTATTTTTTACTGTTTGTTTTATAAAATATTAAAATTCATAATTTATTTTGATTTATTTTTTATGAGATTATTTTTATATCACGACACATGTTGTTAGTTTGATAGATTGACTTGAGTTTTTTTTTTTCCAATTGCATCCTTAAACTTGGAGTTTATTGAGAATTAGACGTCATAATTTGTTTTGATTTGTTTTATATGAGACTATCATAATCTCATGAATTTGATCATAAGTTTGGCGAGCTAACCCAAGTTGACCCGGGTTGTTTTTTTATATCTTTTTTTTAATTTGTTTTGATTTATTATCCATAACATTTTTATGATCTCATTACCTGAGTTATAAGTTTGGTAAGTTGACATGAGTTTTTTTTTTTTGTTTTTTTATTGAATCCTTTTCAATTTCATCATTTAACATTATATTAATTTGGATTTAAAATTTATAATTTGTTTCAATATGCTTTCTATAAGGTTATTATAATCTTATTATCCGGATCATGAATTTATCAGATTAACCTGTTCAATCCAATATATTATCGTTTCAATATTTTTTTTAAATATCATTTTAACTTTTTTAATCAAACTACATTTTTGTTCATTATTTAGGGTGCTTTTTTACTTGTCAAATTAATAGAATTACATATTGTTAACCACTACATGATTATTATTATTTCAATTAGCAAACTTATTAACAAACGTTTGAATATTTTTTAATGTTATAAAAGATTGATATTAATCGCAGTGTGGCGGGGGAATATAACGTAGTAGTAGGAACAAAAGAGCATGTGAGCTTTTGAAAATGGGATTTGATGTGATTAGGGAAGTGGAGGGCAGCTAATGCGAGTTTCCAAACGCACGGTGGCAAAGCTGCATTTTAAAGAAATTGCATGGTTGTTTACTGCCGTGAACCGGAGAAAATACCATAAACAAGCATTACATTATTGCTTGTTATTGTTTGTAAGGTACACAATGTAAAGTTGGCCCAATCGGCAGAGGCGAACATGGGCACGGTGCTTCCTTCCTTTCATTCATTCAGTCACCTACTGGCCCGTGTGCACTAAATTATTGCCCCCTGCTGTGTTGACAAATCCTGAGAAATCTCCTTGATGGTGATTCGCTTGTTTTTATATTTCCCTAGATGACAATGCCTGCAGGAGGGGCATGGCTCCTTCTCAGGTACACCGTGATCATATAACCACAGGCAGCGTTGTTGTTAAGAATGAGATAGATGGGCACGTTAATTGAAGCTAAACACGTTATTCTGCACATAAGAAATAATAAAAAATGGATCAATGACTACTCAACGATTTGATATCTGATCTTAACCTTCCATCAACTTAGGCTTGCTTCTTGAGGAAATTTCTCGAAATATAGTGACCAGTAATCACATGAACTGCAAGATAGTACTGTCTTTTATGGTTTTGGATGGATCTGTGAGCGTTTCTAAAAAACAATTTATATATTTTAAATAAAAAAAATTATATATTTTGAATTATTTTAATGCGTTGATTTTAAAAATAAATTTTTAAAAATAAAAAAAATTATTTTAATATATTTCAACATAAAAAAACACATTAAAAATCACCCACCCACGTTATGGCCACCTCAATTTCTAAGCTTACCACCAGCAGCAGCAGCAAGAACAGCAACAAAACCTCGTTCACAATAAAGTAGGCAAAAGGGGGACTTTTATCATTTCTGTATGAGTCTGCTTTCCTGACATAAAAAGAGGATTCTCAGTAATCCCCTGGAAAAAATTAGTCGTCCAAGTGGCAGCAGTGGTAGTTCAAGTTGAGAATTAATGCCAGTCTTCATCACTTTTCCCATATACCTTAATCAAAAAATTGGCTCTCTTGCCACTTTATGCAGAAGAATCTATGGCGAGTGCAAAAAATGAAGACAGGGTAAAATAAATGTTTTTATCATCTTTCGATCCACAAAATGACCAACGCAGGTGCTGCTTTAAAAGAGTTCTACCATCTTTTATTACCACAATATATATATACACCTTTTGATTCACCCTGAAAAATACAGAAGATTCCACCTCCAAAAAAAAGAAAAAAGGCAAGACCTGAAAATGAAAATACCTCAAGAAACAGTAACGAAAAATTTAAAACAAAATGATCATAAAAAAAGAGAGAGAGGGTACTGCTACTAATTAACAAAAGGTGATCCAGGGAGGACACAGAGTAAGTGGTCGGTCCCACTTTAACTCAGTCCCAGCTCAGCATATCATACAGAACCGCACTAGGGTTTGGTTTGATGTGAGTAATGAAAAAGAGTTGACCTCACTCGGCTGCTTTTTGACTCAGTGAGTTATGAGTCATGGTTAAGCAGCACCGCCTCCTGGGTGGTGGTTGTTGACCCGCCAAGCCGAGGTGGCAATTAGTGGGCGAGTGTGCCAACCCAACATCAAACACCCATTATTCTCTTCCACTCTATACCCGTCTCCACCAGCAAACAGGGCCAACAACATGCTGGCTTGCTTAAACGCGTTTGAACCAAGATGAACCGGAGCAAACCCAGCCGAACTCAGCCGAGTTCGCCACTGAGTCAGGTTCTCGTGCCTCTCAACTCGGCTAGGTCCTTCACAAGCCACAACATTGCAAATCTGCTTCGCCAAGTACACCTCTGACATTACCTTATCCTCGGTACTCACTGATCCCTCCAACGAGTCAAACAGAGTCGAGTAATAGTGCAGTGACTCGGTGAACCTGTCCAAGAAAACCAGACCGTTATGGTTCGCTTCTTGCTCAACGACAGTAACAATCTCCGGTTTCATTTGTTTCACAACTGATAAAACCTTTTTCATAGCTCCCGGTATAGCCAACAATTTATGAAACTCAAAGATCGAGTTAACAGCCACAGACTCGAACTCGGTAGGTCTGAGTTCTAGCATGGAAGCATCGAGATCAGCCAAACTGTTAGCCACAAAACCTCTATACTCAAATTCCACATGAATAGTCTCTGCCAACTGAGCCAACTTCCACCCCACCTCTTGAAGTTGGTCCGTGTTATCATGAGCCGGTGGTCCAATGCCGGTTAACCGAAAAGCAGGTGGGCCACCAGGTCTGAGAGCAAGAGCTTGCATTAAAGCGGGCCACTGCATGCCTTGGTTCATAGAAAAATCAATAACATGAACCCGTTTTTTCCCTTCAAAGGCTTCAAGAATCGCTTGATTGGCCGTGAAGTGAGCGAACTTGAGATAAGGGCAGGTCTCATAGAAGTGTATCTGAAGAATATCTGAGAGAGAGTGGTCGGTTGAATTTTGAGGGTATAATTTGTAGATTCTCCGAGCTAATGCCTCGGCGAAGTAGGTGGCTACCTTACGCATGGCTCCGGCCTGAGAAACAGCTAAAAAGCCGATTTGTTTGACGAGGGCTTCCGCCAGATTTAAGTTGTTTTCTTGGACGGCTTCGGCACAGGCCATTAAGAGATGGACGAGACGAACACCGTTTTCTTGTGAGTCAACCAGGACTACCGGGCGAGTTGACTCGGTCGAAGCCACAAGAGAACCGAGAGTTGTGGAGGACGAGGATGGCGAAGAGGATGTTTGATATAGGTCTGTTTTTAAGCGTTTAGATTCTCTAGAGTCGATCTGGGTTGGAGAGAAGACAGCCTTACCTGGTATGACTTTCAGATCATATTCCGATGATGAAGATTCCTCGAACAGCTTTGGTTGCTGATGATGTTTGCGGTCGGTGAAATCGATGGAAGTGACGGTGGAAGATTCAGCAGGAGCAAGTAAAGAATCAGCAGAAAGATCGAAATGGTGATTTGGGTTTAACTCAGAAAGCATGCTTTCAAGCCAAGTAGACAGATCGGAAGGATTGTAGTGAACAGAATCAGATGCAAGATGGGAAAGACCATCTTCTTGTGCATGACCCATCACTTCTTCAAGCTGTTCAAGTTTTTGGGCAACCTCAGCCATGTCTGATGACCTTACTTTGTAACCCAAAACAGCTAAAAGTTCATCCATCCCGCCATCTGCTTGACGTCCCTTCTCTTCCTCCCAGGTCTTAGCTTTCCCGTTATTAGAAGTCATAGTACCGGTGCTAGTAAGAGAATACCCACCCGCGGCAAGAGAAGATGGGTTAGTAAGTTGTTGAGGATGGAGATTTGAGTGTTCTCTTTTCATGCTTCTTTCATTCTAATTCCTATTGAGGGGGTTGGAGTTTTGGATTGATTTTTTTGGTGGGCTTGTGTGGGGATGGTGGTTGAGCTCAGAAACCAGGGAGGGGTGTTACTGGGTGGAGGAATCTGGGCATTGGGGATTGGGGGTTTATCACTGGCACTCGGCACTTCAAGATCAGGGGAAAAATCTTTAGTGTTAAAATATGCACAGATAATAATTAGAGGGGAAAAATAACGCTCGTGATGGGGGCGCAAGCTCCAATGAAACTATCGAGGACGACAACCACGACTACCAATCTCAAACAGATAAAGATGAGGGGAAATCTTATTTTTCAAAAAAAAAAAAATAGTCATAGGAGGGAATTTTGATAGGAGGCAGCCGTCCTCTAATCTCATAATAGTAGCTTTTTCCTTTTTTTCTTTTTTTCATTCTTTTGTGTGAGCTCACTTTATTTGTTTTTTAAAGTTTAAGAGCTGAAATTAGGCTCATTGGTGTATTTAATTTTAGCGGCCAGGTTTACATGAAAATCATGCCGTGTTGGAGGAAGGGGAAAGATGCGTGCTTTCCATTAATGCAAGCATTGGTGGATTATGTCTGCGAGGAACTTAGTTTTGTGCCAGCGAAGGATTCTGGGTGGTATAAATTAGTGCTCTATATTATCTGTTTTTACGATTTAAAAATATTAAAAAATATATATTTAAATGGTTTTGTTTTTTTATTTTAAATTAATATTTTTAAATCTTTTAATAAATTAATGTAAAAAATATTTTTTAAAAAATAATATTATTTTAATATATTTTAAAATAAAAATATATTAAAAAATAAGCGCATCCCAATCTCAGCACACTCCTAGTGGTGGATAGGTCTTCAGACACTAGGATTCAAATTAACTGCTAATCTCATCCTCCCATCAGATTTGAATTATACTGTCAGTCCTTCAAATTGCGTTGAATTGGTTCACACTGGATCTCGAAAATGGTACAGAATCCAACTAGTAATTTTATTGAAAAGAGGAAGCTGCTATTTAATCCTTGTTTTTTGAATGTAGTTTAACCTGGACCTTCGTGTTTAGGAATCTATGGGTTCGTCCTTGGACTTGGACTTATGGTGACCGTTCTTTTATTAAAACAACGGGAGATGTTTTGGGTATTTAGTGTGGGTTTGTTATTGTGACGGGTGTTATATTTTTTTAAGTGT
>Ga0325414_1006404_pt1 | contig 12480 bp, 8 predicted proteins | sample PopdelMetagenome_8_FD_206183 | JGI IMG/M metagenome (GOLD analysis project Ga0325414, IMG submission 206183) | Populus deltoides microbial communities from Bellville, Georgia, United States - Leaf-PdKOR-R3 | ecosystem: Host-associated > Plants > Phyllosphere > Phylloplane/Leaf | place: USA... | reverse complement strand
GCAGTAGCTCTCCGACCAAATAAAATCCCTACCATTCAACCTTCCTTCCTTTTTATTCCCATTGCCACAGTAAACACATCGGAATCTCTCTCTGTCTGATTCCATCAAGAGGAAAAATGCCCACCATCTTCTGGAAGAACATTCTCAAATGCCTACCCACCATAACCCCATCCTCACATCCATTACCCTCAGATCAGTTGCAGGAGTATAGGGATCCATTACCATCATCCACTACCCTCATCTCCCCCACCACATCAATTATTATCAAGAACTTCAACTCCCCCGACGACCTCTCCTCAGCACCCACCTCCAAATCCCTCAGTACTCCCTCCGCCAACTCCTTCTCCTCCTCTTACTCCGACTCAGACACCGAATCAAATCTTGATTTTGCCACCATTCTCGCCTCCCAACGTCTCTTCTTCTCCTCCCCTGGCTGCTCCAACTCCATCATTGAGTCCTTGCCAGAGCCCCAGACACCAGTCAGTGGAGGTGTTGCGATTAAAAAGTGTTCACCAGATCCTTATACGGATTTTAAACATTCAATGCAAGAGATGATTGAAGCAAGAGAGCTAAGGGACGTTAGGGCTAAATGGGACTACTTGCATGAGTTGCTCTCTTGTTATCTTAAATTAAACCCTAAACACACTCACAAGTTTATCATTAGTGCTTTTGCTGACATAGTAGTTTGCTTATTGTCTTCGCCCTCGCAGGAATCCGACACACAACAGGAACCTGACGGCCTTCGTCGGCGACATAAGGTTTCACGTTTCTTGGTGTGATGTCAATGATGTACATCTTTTAAATCTTGTTTTGTTAGGTTAAAAGAAAGGGCATTCGTGATGCATGTTAGAGGAGGCACGTTTTTTCGTTGTTTCGTGGAATCACTTGTATCTGGAGAAAAAGGGTTGTTTTCATGCATGAAGACAGTAAAGGTCATTTGCAATGGAGGTAAAGTACATTATAATAAGTTTGGAAACCAAGGAATTCGCGTGGGATGTTAATGTCTCGATGCATGTTTTAATTTTCAAGGGTTGTGTTGGTTTTATGCAAAGTTTTGTGTGTTTTCTTTTCTTGTTAAGAGTACTTGATACTTTGGATGGATGTTTGATTGGCTGGGAAATTTGCCTTATATCTAATGGGCGATGCATGGCGGCAGGCAGAGTTCGTTTATTTGCCTTGGTTTTTGCTGTGGTCCTGCGGGTGCTGAACCAGCATCAGCATCAACAACAGGGAGCTGATTAATATAATTAACATTTTGGGGATCTGAGTTTTGCAAGTACCCTCACAAGGAGCCTAGTTCATAGGGGCCTTTGCCAAGAAATGAACCTTTAGGCACGTGCGTGGGTGTATATTATACATGCCCATCGAATTTGTGAGTGCTATGAACCATCGTAATTGTCAAATATCTTATATTTACGAGTAGTGCTGCAAATAAACCGAGCCGAGCTCAGCATCCCCACTACTTCAATTTATCTAATTTTAGTAAAGTTCAAACTTGATTCGTTTTCACAAAGAACCTAAAACATGATGTTCAATTTTTTTAGGCTCAGACTTGGCTCAAGTTTATTTAAAACTCGGCTTGTTTGATTGTTTAATAATGTCCTTATAAATAAGCTAGATTTTAAGTTTCGACATGCTTATACACGTTGCAATATCATAAAAAGTTTTATAAACATAATGTATTTTACAGATTTTTAAACATAATATATTATATTTTTCTTAATCCCTTAATAAAACACACACACACACCCCTACTAGATTTTTTTTATTAGATCTCATTTTACAAAAAGAATAATTTTGTTTACATATTAAATTAATTAATTTATTAAATCTTATACAAACTGGTTTTTTTTTTAATTTTCGGAAGCTTACAAATCAGCTCATTTGCAAGCTTTTAAACAACCTTATAATTATATTTAAACATATATAATTGAGTCGGCTCATATGTTTTAATAAATCGAGCTTAGCTAAGCTTCAGTTCAGTTTATTTATATAATTACAACAATACATAATTAACTTTCTACTTTACAATTAGATGTGAAATCTCAGCGACATGATTAACAGCTTAATTAGCACCACAAAATAGAAAAATAACATCTGGATCGAGAATTGCAACTGTGAACAATTAGATAGGTTGGCACAGTTCTTTCTATCCAAGTTAACTGTATATGCATGCTCAAATCTATCAACAAGATATTGATCGAGACAAAAACAAGAAAAGATATAAAAGGCTTATCAGCTTGATTTTTAATAGAACTGACGCGGTCCAAAACTTGGACTCGCAAACTCGAATCAGTCCCCATGAAAAAAGTGCAGTGCGAGCCCCCATACTTGTGCATAAAAGAGAGCAAATGAGGCATGGTGTTAAGAATATTACAGGAATTGAGAGCTAGTTTTGTTCTCATTTTGTACAGTAGTACACAAGGGGAGACAAAGAAAGAGGATCCAAAGAAATGCTAACTATTTTCGATAAAAAGGAACGGGGGATACTAGCACAAAAGAACTAATGAAATGTTTCCTTCTATCATATGTTTGATTAATTAAGTGTTCTTACCGTAAAGTTGGTCGGTTTAGGTAAGTTTAACACCAGACCATTTGTCCTCGAGTGCTTCCATTATTATATCTCGCTCTTTAGGGCTAATCAGTTATGGCATTAATTGGTACGCGGGACATAAGAGAGTACTATATCAGAAATCCACACCAATTAAGTGTTATAAAATCAATTGTGTACGCTAACGAGGTAACAATTGGACGGCCTTGATTGATTTCTGATCTTTAGGACATGAAAAAAAAAACAAGTACTCGAGATACAACGTGATGATATGGAGTTTGAGATCTGTTTAGTAGGTCTCGAGTTCGAGTTAGAACATGTAATTTTTGTAAAAATCTGGAATAGTCGAGTTTTTATTCATTCATCTACCCCACAAAGTACTTTTTTTTAAAAAAAATAGGTTTTTTTAAATAAAAAATAAAAAAAAAAACGAGAAAGGACAATAAAATAAAGCGTGATCGATGTAGATGAGGCTGGATGCAAAGATTAGTTATTTGTCGCATTTAAAACAAGTAGGGCCAAATTTAAAAACTGTCTTAGAGAATCTGAAAGTTGTCTGGGATTTTCTTTTTAACTTTTCAACAAATTACAGACACCAACATGGACGGGGAGCAGGAGCAAAGTCATGCAAGGACTTACGGTCTCCAAAATACTAATTATACTAGAATATATGACCTTAACCATTGATCATATAATTTGTCTTACAAAGTGAAGATTAGGTAGCAGCATGTGTGCGAGAGATCCTTCTAGAGAGAAATAATATTGATTTCTCTTACAAAGTGAAGAGAGAACGAGGATGTTATGCTATTTATAATATTTATGCTTACACACAAAAAAAAAAAAAGACAATCCTAGTCAATCAAGATCTCAATTAATTAATTACACAAATCATGATCTAAATCACAATAAGTCTTGATTAGGATCTTAATTATACTAATTAATTCTAGGCAAGAAAAATGTGATAGAGGAATATTTCTATCACAATAATAGAGTACTTGAGTTGATTCTAATCACAATAGAATATAGTCTATGAAGCATGGTGCGTATACCTTTTAAACAAATACATATTACAATATAGTCAATTTGATCACAACCACGTACTAGAAATATTCCTTAACAAGAGAGCATGGAATATTTCAATTATATTTCTAGGACGTACGATCTTTTTTCATGAGCTTGGTGCGTATACCTTTTAAACAAATACATATTTAAATATTGTTTATTAATTATTCAACACCAGATCGATATAATGGAAACTGGCCATGTTGGAAGGACTCTTTTTTATCATTGAAATATATAAAAAAGACTAATATAGTATATGAAGTACGAAAATTAGCCCAAATACGCTGTTAAAAAATTGTGTGAGAAGATAACCTTTTATTAATCACTATTTAGCTCCATTGATGACTAAACACGCGGTTGATCAATGTACTTGTATTATAGTTTTTTTACTGTTTTTGTTTTGCTACTCATTAATTAGAGCCCAGTGGTATTCCAGTAATAATTATTTTTAAAAATAATATATAAAAATATATATATTTTTTTAAAAAATACAAAAATAAATAGACTCAATCTTATTGCGATTGGCAAGGTGTTTTTAAAATAGTTAAATTTTTTATTTAAAATTATTTTTTTATAAGTTTAAATTATTTTAATATGGTGATATTTAAAATAAAATTTTAAAAATAAAATTTATATTATTTTAATATATTTACAAATAAAAAAATCTTTAAAAATAACATTGAATACATATGCTTTGAATCACCCACGCATGCATGTATCGTATTTAACCCTTTTCTTTTCGTGTGGCATTGACATGAATAATTGAATAATAATAATGCAAGGAGAACTGGTATTGATGTCCGATTGATATGGTTGTCAGGTTATGGATACTTCATCTCAATCAACTCCAAACTGATTTCCTGGGCCTAGAGATCTTCGCTTTTTAGCCGATCAAATTCTGGTGGCACGTCAGAACCTGGGTGCCACTGCCCCAGCAACCACTCCCCGCTACAGTACCAGTACTAGAGACGCGACAGAGGTGAAGCAGCCAAGATTTCAAATCCAAGAATCAAGAGAGAGAGAGCCTCGTGAAAAAATGTGAGAATGATTCTGTCAAATTTGTTTGCTTCCTTTAGATTTTGCTGCTTGTATTATATTATGGCTTGAGAAGTTTAATTTGTAAGTTTTTGTCATCTGTGCTCCAGCTCCATGGCATTAATTGTGCCTTGGGAATGAGAGTAGTTTGATGATCACCATAACATTTCCTGTAGTCTTGGCTTGTGCATGCAGTCCTGTTCTTGGTTGTATCCACAGACGCATTTGCAGAAAAGCTTGCTCCCTTCATTGATCGTATTCGCAGGATGATCAAGTTGGCATTCGGGGGTTTGGACAAGTATCAACCTTACGTCTAGCATAGTTGGATTAATATCTTTTTTAAACATTTTTAAAACCAATACGTGGAAATATAGTTAAAATCAAGGTTTTAAATTGTGGTTTTTATGATTTACTGTGTTAGCGATTGCTTGTAAATAATGATGAAGATTGTTCCCGTGAAATTACAGTTACTAAAAAGCTTGTCCTTTTATTTTTCACCACTAAAATGATCGTTTTATTTTTTTTTTCCAAACAAAATTATTTTACTTAGAGGCAAATTTATCTTTTTCGTGAGATCTCTTCCTCATTATCGCGAAAGCAGCTTGATTATTTTACTTTTTAGAAATATAGTTAAATGATTTAAATATTTTTAAAAAATAAAACTAGGAACAAGGGGCTTCTAATTTTTTAACGCTTTAATTGTACATTAAAATGATTGCATTGTCTTTTAAATTAAAAGAAAAATAAAACTTATGTCTATGGGCAATTTCTTCTTGTTGTAATTTTTTTTTAGTTATAATCAACTTCAATGAGTGAGAATCTAATTTTTTTAACAAATATAGATATAATTAAGAAATTAAAAGTGGCTAGCACATATTTGTCAGTGAATGAGAGATGCTCGTGATTTTTAAGGGACATCGACAATCAAACATCACCTTTAGCAATGGTGTTAGAAGCACCATATTGTTCCCTTCTTGTTGACAAGGAGCGTTGTATTCACAACGGAGTAGCAGTTGAGCTCAAATGACCTTTTTTTCCTTCCCTCATTTTTGCTTCTAATCTCATATTTCACACCAATCATTCCAAAAATCAAATATTTCATGTTAATTTATATTTCTATTAATTTTGATGTTCATTTTTTTATTGCTATTTGTTTTGCTTTTAATGTCCTTTTGAGGTTGATTTTTTATATATATATAATTTCATCAATCGACAATTTATTTCATTTTATTTTTATATCAAAATGTGTCCTCGTTCTTTTGATTTATGTTGTTTTTTTGTTTTTAATCTTTTTCTCGATTTTTTTTTCAATCTCATCTCTCAACAGTTTATTTCATTTAATTTTTTTATTTAATTTGATCCTTATTTTTCATTGATATTTTTTTTGTTTTTAATCATTTTTCTTGATTTTTATTTCAATTTCATCCATCAACCTTTTATTTCATTTAATTTTTATATTCAATTTGGCCCTCATTCTCTTGATCGCTATTTGTTTTGTTTTAAAATTTTGGATGACTAGGGATTTTGCCTAGTGATTCTTTCATGTTTGTCTTCTATGGGGCAATCTGAACCTCATAACCTGGGTCAAAGTTTCAAAGATTAGCTCAGTGTAACTTTGATCTTGAGTCTCTCTTTAAAAAAAAAAAATGATTTTGTTTCAATTTTATCATTTGATAATAGGTTATTGGGTGCTCTCCTTTTCGTGTGGTCATCACGATTTCATACCCTAGGTCATAAATTAATCGAGTTGACCTAAGTTGACTTGAGTTTTTTCCTGACATTTTCTTTCAAATTGATTTTTTTTTCAGTTTCGTCTTTCATCATTTAATTTGCTTGAGAGTTGACCTCTATTATTTCATTTAATTTTTTATGTGCGGCTTATTTCGATCTCATAAACGGACCATGAATTTAACATGATGACTCGAGTCATGTTTTTTATTCTATTCTATTTTTTTTAGTTCGTTCTCCAATGTTTATTTGTTAGTAATTGAGCTTCGTATCATTATTTTCTTTACGAGGCTATCACATTCTCATTCAATTTTTGTTTTGTTATTAAATATGACTATTGAGATGTTTTAAGAATATTTAGAGGGTATTTTGTTTTTCATGATATTGACAAATATTCATTTTTTTATCATTGTTGTTTTTTTTAATTGTTGTTTGCTTTTTTTATATAATCATATCATTAAATTAACAGAGTTGATTGAACTTATTCAAATCAATGATTCAGGTCCCAGATTTTTCTTACTCGTTTAAAATCAATATAATCACCTAATTTTTTTTTATATATTAGAAAAAACTTAACTCGATCTGTGATGTAACATGGATCACCTATCTATCTAGTATAATACTAAATATCAAGATAAGAAAAACTTTAATAATAAAATAAGTTGAATCATTATCTTAATTTTTAAAATGAGATTTACTTGCAAGAATCATTAATTTAATACTCTATGGTATACTTGAAGTTTTTTCGTATCATACCTTTTTTATATTTGCAAACCATGAAAACAATATGGGCCTCACATGGTTAAGCCCAGCCCAAACAACCCTCTCTGAACGCTACAACTTTCCTTCGTTTCTTATCCAGTATCCACCCAAAACCAAAAACATTTGCGAGTGAAACACCAAAGAGAAATGGCACTCTCTTCTCTCTCAATCAAACTCCCACTCACACAACCTCCATCAAACCCCACCCATTCGAATCCTACATTACAATTCAAACCTCCGCCTCTCAGTTTCAACATCTTCCAATCCCACCCTAAAATACTCACCATCACGCACTCAAAAACAAAAGAGCGCCGGGTTTGTTTTGCAATCAAGGCTGTTGAAAAGGAGAGCACGGAATCCGAGGCAGTGGAGAAACCGGGAATGGAATCAGAACCAGAGTCTTCGGTGACTGGAGAGTTGGGAGCGGAGATAAAGAAGGCGATGATGGAGAGGAAGAGCAAAGAGGAAGGGAATTTTTGGAGTGGAGTAGCGGAGGAGATTCAAGAGATAGAGTGGCCTGCTTTTGGTAAGGTCTTGGGAACTACAGGTGTCGTCATTGGAGTCATTGTTGGGTCTAGTGTCGTTTTACTCACTGTTAACGCCGTTTTGGCCGAGTTGTCCGATCGGGTTTTTGCTGGTAGAGGCCTTCAAGATTTATTTAGCTAAAAAACAAACAAAACAAGATAGCATTAGAATAAGAAGCTGAGACTTGGACAAATGGCAGAGATCTTTGACCATGGGTTTTGGTTTGCGTTGGAGGGAGATCAGATCACTTGAGTTATCTATCACCTGGCAATTTTAGAGCTGTAGATTATTTCGTGGTTTGTTTTTTATGTAAAATATATATATTCAATGGCTTTTGATTTTCATTTAGTTGAACAACGAAATAGTGCATCGCAAAGATTCTATCGTTCCAATTTTGATTTGAGAATCGTGTTTGAAGTTTGACATTGGATTTCATTGTTCATAAGCAAACAATGGTAGCATGCCGGTAGAGGTGATTTGTCATGGCAAGTGAGCAACATTTTCCCGTCCATTTGGACCTTTTTTCACTGTTAAACTAGATGGCAACGCTGCATTGTTCACGTCCTAAATCGGAAAGACACATGAGAAAATGGGTCAATAAATCGGAAGTAAATTACAAGATATGATTGCTTATTTATGGTGAAAGAAACACAGCATGGGGGTTTGGAATCAGATGCGCAGATATCCATCACTCGATTTTCTCTTATTACAAATGTTGGGAAATCCAAATGCTGTCCAAAAAGGGAAATCATGTTTTTCTTATAACCTCTCTTCTCTTCTCCAATCTGAAAAATCTGGAACGCTCAAGGTTCAAATTTCATGCTCTCCGCCTCTCGCTTCGCAGAGTCAAACAGAACAGAGGACAGATATCTCTCTCCAAAGCTGGGAAAGACCACCTGCACAAAACAAAAACAAAAAATGATTAATGGCTGAACGAATCGGAAATTGCAGAAAGCTAACAGATTATCTTGTTCTTATTTCCCATTCCCACCCCGACACAACCATAGAATATTCAAATCACACAACACAAAATTGGCTATCCCATTTTATACAATCTTTTGACATTCCACACCCCAGCTGTCATCTAAAAGGCTAAAAAAAGAACCGTGGGGAAGGAGAAGCATAGCTTGACTAAGGGAGGGAACACCATTAGCCCTAACAGTGTTAGGAAGTCAGTTTGTAGAGGCAGAACGTAATGCTTCAGGTAAGCCAACTAATATTATAGCTTTACAATTTCATACAAATGTTGGGGGTGCTATAATCTGACTTACAACAATGAGTTTTCCAGCATTCTCTGGCCTCTTTGCAATCTTAATTGCAGCAGCTGCAGCAGCGCCCGATGATATTCCAACCTGAAAGAATTTCCCGCAATCAGTGTGATGTAAAGGACAGAATTGCAGCGACGGCAAGTTATATACAATATATAACAGATATTTTATAAGATAGTCTAAGAGCACATCATAGAAGTAACAGATGCAGACTCTACAGGTTGAGAACTTACTAGCAAACCTTCTTTCAATGCAAGAAGCTTTGCAGTTTCAATTGCTTCATCACTTGATATCTGCAAAGTCGCATAAATTAATTGGGGAACAGTCTGGGACATTAAAAAAAACTGATAAAAATCTGTGCAGACATGCAAAACAGAGCTATCATTCGTCTCTGCACATCAAATCATTGCATTTCTCTGAGGAGACATTTCATTCTCTATATTGTAATCTGACCTGTTATTAACCAGTTCATGAGATGATTTAAAGCAAGCTTTAAACCAGCCAATATAATCTGGCAACAATTTGTTGGGGAAAGTGCAGAATAATATGTGATGAATCAAATGAGTCAAATTCATGAAATGATAATTGCTGGAGTACTAATATAAAAATACGAGTAATCAAGAACATTTTGGGCTTATTTGAACAACTTCATCAACGATCTTGACATCCAAAACCCCTGGGACAAACCCAGCACCTATTCCTTGGATCTTATGCGGACCTTGACATAAATGCGTGCATGAATCAGTAAGCTATCAATAACCTATATATAAAAAAGGGGTCCTCCTTACTTTAATTACTACGGCAATACAAAAATAAACTAGAATTATTTGGATCTATGGAAAGCAAGCTCACCAAGTAAAATGTCGTAGACAGTATTTTTGCTAAAGGGAAATCAGAAACTGTTTGCATAACATGGCAGTGGTCGTTCCAAGATTAAAGCTCCAAGAAGGAATCATCAGATGAACCAACATGCATATTACCATAAAAATGTTTTCATTTCGCATTCCACTCAATAATGCAGTCATGCCAAAAACCTTGTGGTACAAATTTCATAAATGATTGATCTTTTTTGCCTATATAGTAGATTGTGTAGGAAAATTGAAAAGCAGCACGTGCAAGGAGTGTGAAACATCAAGCATATGAGTCGCATTAAATTTTTAAAATAACTCACCAGGTTTTCCTCCTGATAAAATGGGGCTTTCAACTGGTTCCACTCCATATAGCTACATGAAAACAAAGAAAACCTTGACAGTAAGAAAAATAAATAAAAATAAAGCAGATACGCTTAAATTCTGTTCTAAGAATAGTCATGAATAAAACTTTATTGTGATTCAACGTAAGAATCCAAGGCCAAGCATACCTTAATGTTAGGATTCTGCTCTTTTAGGTATTTCCCAGCACCTGTAATGGTTCCACCAGTTCCTATCCCAGATACAAGGGCACCAACTTTCCCTCCAGAACCTTTCCATATCTCAGGTCCAGTAGTCTCATAATGAACCTACTTAAATAATGGCACGTATCAGATAATAATGTCAATCAATGACTTATCAAAGTAATGGTAGAGCAAATACCTTTGGATTAGAAGGGTTTTCAAACTGCTGGAGGATATAAGCATTGGGTGTCTTCGCCTTGATCTCCTCAGCCTTCTGGACAGCCCCTTTCATGCCTTTAGCAGGATTAGTGAGAACCAACTCAGCTCCAAAAGCACGGAGAATTATTCTTCTTTCGTTACTCATTGATGCAGGCATTGTGATGATGAGCTTGTAACCCTTGGCAGCAGCCATGAAGGCCAGTCCTATGCCAGTATTTCCACTTGTAGGCTCAATTAGAACACTCTGCAGCAATAGTTGTGAAGCCCCATCAAAATCAATGGAAATTTCAACAGCATAAAAACTCCACCAAATAATTAACCTCACAATCTTTCTTTCTTCACACTAGCATGAAAAATTAACAAATATATCACTTGAGGATACAAGTTATGCTGGTATTTTCACAATAACGGCACCAAAGTCACCAATACATGCACTTGCAAATGGCGTCGCTATGCTTGAAAGAATATTGATCAAATTATATAGCATTCAGAATTGTTCTTACTAACCTCCCCAGGTGTGATGAGGCCTTTGGCTTCTGCATCAGCAATCATGCTATAGCCAATCCTGCATGTCAGGCCACAATGATCAGAACCCAGCAAAAATTCGAAGCAAGAATTTCAAAGGAAATAATACTTTTACAAAAATAAACAAAGCGAAAAATAGGGACGAGTCAGAAGTCTAGAAAAAAAAAAGGAAGCATAAATGATAAGGAGTTAATTATATATACCTGTCTTTGACACTGGAGCATGGCTCCATCCCCTCAAGTTTAGCAGCAATACGGGCAACGCAACCATCCAGAACGTTGTTGAGATATACTAATGGAGTTTTACCATCAACTGGGCAAATAAACATGACAAATATATCCTAAGCAAACGAAAGAACCGAACCCGTAAAGAAGACAGGATTATAATTTGACCTTACAATGAAGATAACTTACTTCTGTTACATCTTTGGCAATTTCGTATTTCTCAACCGCCATTGTTTCAGATTACTGCAGCTCAAGAAAACAGATGTGAAAAGACCAATGAGATGGAAGTAACAGCGGGAGGTTTAAGGAGGGAAAACTCGCCTATGGATTACGACAAGAAAATGGCTTTGTGGAAGCTGATAGGCAGACAGATACACTTTTGTGAAGGAGTACAGTTTCCTACAAAACCATCGGTTTCTTTTATATAAGCACCTCAATGCAAGAAAAAGTATAAAAGCAAGTCGCTATCTATGGAGTCTCAAATTATGGTGCTAGAAACGGAAATCTCCTAAAAAACAAATAGGGTGGAAATTCATCATTCTTGTAATGTGACCTGAGAGATAGACTGTATCTAACTCGATTTTGAGGCTAGATTAATCAATTGTTGAATGAGATGTTACGAATATGAGGCCAAATTAATACGGTCAGGCCTTTTTGGATATTTTAGATTTTTTCGTCAGGAGGACCAGAGCAGAAAATAGTTGTTTTTTCACCCAAAAAAAATATGGTATAGATAATAATATTTATTGATCACAAAAGTAACTAATGGCGGCTTGTTTTAGCTAGCAGGGGCAGCTCATGTTTCTCACTTTCTCGTGATAGTGGTAAATTAATTTTAACTAAAAGAAGCATAAAAATCTAATCTTTAATTGTTTTGTTTTAGCTATTAATTCACTCAGTTTTTTTCTTAGCAAACTTCCATTTTATTTCTTTTCTTTGAAAATATACGATTTTAACGACGCCAAATTCGTTGCAGCAGACTAAGATAGATCCTAAATATGTATTATGGCTGGTGCCAGTCTATGTGCATGAAAATCTGGAATTACAACAAAGAATTAATGGCAGCAGAGTTATGGGTTCTGAGACAGTATTGTCCAGATCTTTTATGCATATGAACTGCCGTCGTGCAATCCTGAAATCAAGCTTGTACGACGCCGTGCGAGTGCCTAGTTAGGTTCTACCTATTCTCATTGTACCTCGATCGTGGAA
>Ga0325414_1006399_pt1 | contig 12484 bp, 3 predicted proteins | sample PopdelMetagenome_8_FD_206183 | JGI IMG/M metagenome (GOLD analysis project Ga0325414, IMG submission 206183) | Populus deltoides microbial communities from Bellville, Georgia, United States - Leaf-PdKOR-R3 | ecosystem: Host-associated > Plants > Phyllosphere > Phylloplane/Leaf | place: USA... | reverse complement strand
TACCAACTTTGCAGTTGACCCATCAAAAATTTGAGAACAGTCAGTATATGCAGATCCAATGCCTACTCCAGCACCGAAAGCTATAGATGCACAGCGAGTCACTGGGGTCCCTATTTGAAAATAAATATATATATATATATATATATATATATATATATATATATGAAAACATTGATCAATTTAAGATTCTCACTGAAGGGCAAAAATATAATGTAACCAGTCAAGAGTAGAACTTATCCATACATTAGACCAAGTTTTCACACCGAGCACAAAATGCCAGGCGCCTAATAAATAAGTTATCTAAACCATTCAGATCCTCGAAACTTAAAAGACGCAGTACTACGGGAAGCTTTCACTTTTTATATTTTACGAACTCTGTTAGATAAATGCAAGTTTGCTTATTGCAATTCTTAATCGATAGGTCCCACAGATATACCAATGAGAAAATTATTAATAAATTTAACACCCACCCCCCCCAACTGTTCTCTTCAAAAAACATAACATTTGTCACTCACAAATCCTAAAAAAAAAGGAAATTTCAATGTAAAATCAAAAGAATAAATCCGGGTTAACTACTAAAATAACAGCAGTGAAGAATTAGGCCAAAGTAATCATCGAAACTTGTCAATTAGCTACAAAACCCTGACTCAATACAAAATAATTCGGGTGGCAGTATCAAATAACCGCAGAAAAGAGAAATGAAGAAAGCCCAGAACCACAAGCCATTATTATTCATTAACGAAACAAGAGGATAAGAAAATTCAGATGAATGACAGGGGAAGAGAGAGACTGACTGAAGAGAAGAAGACCGCCAAAAGCACCGGCCAATGAAGAGTAAACAAAACGACGGACCGACAGATCTAGACACGCGTCCCATTTTGCATTCACGTCGGTTTTCTCTGCCATTGATTTTATATTATTTTTCTTTTGCTTCTTCTCCTGCTGTTCTTCTTCTATTTATCCGATGTCTGCCTGAAGGAGAAAGATGCGGCGTTATTATTTCGATTTTGGGTTGAAATTGAGGGTTTCCTTTTCTTTTAGCTTTTGCTAATGGTTTATTTGGGATGGTTTATTTGGGAGTGAAGGTAAAGTTTTTTTTAAATGTTTTTTATTTAAAGATATATTAAAATAATATATTTTTTAATTTTTAAAATTTATTTTTTATAATAAAATATAAAAATATAAATAAATTATTTTAAAATTAAAAAAATTAAAATTTTATGTTGCAACCACAACTTCAAATAAAGCCTAAATTATTATGCATTTCTTTTTTTACCAAAAAAATAAATGTCATTAATGTATATTTTAACATTAAAAATAAATTATATATAGATTGATTCAATATGAACTCGTTAATTTGATAAATTCAAGGACAACTTAGGTAATAGATAAAAATGTAATTTGAGTAAAAAAATCAAGATGTTATTTTAAAAAAATATTAAAATAATAAAATATTAGATTGTCTCGTATCAACTTAATTCTGTTAACCTGTAAAATTCGTTATCCAGATCATAAAACTATGATAATCCTATAAAAAAATTAAAAAAATATTAAACTTAATTATCAATCAACTCAATGTTGGACTGTGAAATTAAAAATAAAATTCAACTAAAAAAATAAGTTAAGTTAATTCGGATTAATCTGTCAAACTTTGATCATAAGATCAAGATAACCTTATAGAAAATAAATCAAAATAGATTATAAAGTTCAATTATCAATCAATTCAATGTTAAAGAATGAAAATATATATAAAAAAAACATAAAAAACCACTCGAGACAACCTACCAAACCCGTGACTCGGGTCATAAGACTAAGATAAACTCATAAAAAGCAAACCAAAAAAAGTATAAAGCTTAATTCCCAATCAATCAAAATTTAAAGGATAAAATTAAAAAAAAAACTCAACTAAAAAAAGAACAAAAAACCAAAGTCAATTGGCCTAACCAACGACCTGGGTTATAAAAATCAAATAAAAAAATGACCCGAGCCAACCTATCAAACTCAGGTCAGGAGATCGGGATAATTTCATATAAAGCAAAACAAAAACAAATTATGAAGTGCAGTTCCCAATCAACCCATTTTTGAATGATGAAGTTGGAAAAAAATATTCAATTAAAAAAAAAGGACCAGAAAAAAAAACTCAAGTCAACATTGTTGTCCCACAAAACTTGCGACCTGAGTCATGAAACTATGATAACCCCATATAAAGTAAATCAAAATAAATTATAAAGTTCAATACCCAATAAATCCAATGTTGAAGAATGAAATTGAAATAAAAAATAAGTTTGAAATTAAAAAAAATCCCCAAAATTGTTTAGGACCAAGGTGAAAAGAGCGGCATTTCTAATGCGAACCCCATAGATAGCAATCTAAAAACCCACAATGAAGTAAATACAACCCAAAAAAATAAAAATTTAGGTTTGGATAGAAATCTTGACCCAAAGATAACAATATACCTAAGAACTAAAGGTATTGTGAATTTGACTTGAACTCATTACTTATAGAGAATAAAAAACCAGAAGTATGTAAAAATGCCTCAAGGTTGATTATACCTTGATAAGTCAAATTTATTCTTTATCCCAGCAAAGAGAAAATGGTCGAATCATACAAAATACAAGTTTATTCAAAACATTATGGCTCTTGATTTTTGCAATAAGGAAAATAACATATAGCCCTCCTAAATAACCCTAATAAACCTTTATTGGGTTATAAACCAATGTTCCCAAGCCAATAATTAACTAACACAAGCCTAATGCCTAAAATAGTTTTAAAATATTAATTTTGGGCCAAAACAATCCCAAATTAAAATGCAAGCTCTAAACTTAATGTAAATATTCACATAATAAAATAAAATAACAAATAAAACCTTAAAATAATTCAGCCCAAAAGTAATCTGCCATTAAATACTACAACCCTTCTTTTATGTGTAACTAGGATAAATAAGGAATCATTGTAAGAAAAGCATTTTGGAACGTTAAGGAATCATTATCACACTTAGAAACTATGTTATTGCCCATTAAATATTCTTGTAGAACTAGAAAACTCCTAAAAATAAATTGTTGAATATCCTTGCATTACAAGAAAAAGAATCATCTCCAAATAAAAAGTCTATAAGTCAAAAGACAACAAATAAAAAAATTTATATTGCATTTGTTGACCTGCATTGCAAGACTTTTTCAAACTCTAATTAACCTGAAGTTTTAATCCAAAATACAACAATATATCTAGAAACTCAGGGTAAAATTTCAGCTTTATCTAATAGTTAGATTGAAAGTTATGCTTGATAGTGTAAAGTTAAATGATAAACATAATTACACTAAAATTTAAATTTCAATGTTCATCCTTTTCTTGGATCATGTCATTCCCTCTCTCATCAAGAAGATTCATCCTTGAATCTTTAATATGAAGAACATCCTATAAAAGAAACAACCCACCATTAAGCCAGAACAAAGCATCTGATACAGACACCTCCCAAGATATGTTAAAATTATATTTGAATAGTTTGTAGCTGACCTAATAAGAACTTGCATTGGAAAACCAAAGTTATACGTAATGATCACTCTCAGAAGCATACAAGTAGTATAAAATCATAACGAAGTTGATCAATTTTTCGAAGAGTTTGCAAGTTCAATAAAAAACTTAGTATGAGAATCGTACAACTATAAAACATAGTAAGAATATCCCTTATGGATATGGATAAACCTAATAAATAATAATAATATAATGAACTCAAATTTAAATAAAAGTCATAATATCTCTAAAAGGTCTAATAATAACTAAAAAATAAATAAAACAGTAGCCCAATTAAATTATATAAGACTAAAGTCATTTTCGTAATTTGGTAACAGAATGAAAGCCTAACTTTAAATGCATAGTTCTCTCTCCTATTAATGATTTAGAAGGTACGTCATATATCACTGGAAAGATATGTATGTCTACTTTCCAATACAATTGGAACCATATTAAAGTTACTTTTGTATATCTAGGTATAACCAAAACAGTAGTTAAAGGTCAAAACTAGCAGATTTTAATCTTTTTATTCTAATGTTTTTGTAATGTTTTAGTCCATGTGTCTTGAAGAAATCTATGGAAAGCCTCTTTGAACCTCTTAACTCTAAGTCTTGTCACTAGACAAATTGGAACCTTTAATAGATCTGTTGGTGTTATTTAGATCGTATCATTCTCTCTCTACTCGAAAAGGTATGTCCTTAAATCATCACTTACATCAAATAAAAAGAGATTAGAAATATGGAATGTAGCATTAACAATATACTTACCTGGTAAATCCACTTTGTAGGCATTGTCACTAATCATCTTTATGATTTGAAAATGACCATCTTCTCGTTACATCAATTTTGATATCCTTTGTTCATGAAACTTTTCCTTCCTCATCTGTACTCAAACCCAATCTCTTGGTTCAAACCTTACTAATTTGCATTCTTTATTAGCCTTGAATGCATGTTACTCATTATTTTTCTCTATTTGTTACTGTATATTTGCATGTAAATCTTTCACTACTTGTGTTTTAGGTTACCATCAAAACTAACCCTTTCATTAACAAGTAAATGAATCAAATCTAATGGTGTTAAAGGATTAAAACCATAAATAATCTCAAATAGTGAATAATCAATAGTAGAATGTACACTATAATTATATGCAAATTTAATAAATGGCAAACAATCTTTCTAATTTTTAAGATTCTTTCGAATGATAGCTCTTAATAATTGAGTTAGAATCTTGTTTACTATTTCAGTTTAACCATCTATTTGTAAATGACAAGTGGTAGAAAATAATAGTTTAGTTCTTAACTTACCTTATAAAACCTTTCAAAAGTAGCTTAAAAACTTAACATCTTGATCAAACACAATATTCATTGGAATACCATGTAACCTAACTATCTTCCTAAAGAATAGATTTGTTATATTCGTTACATCATCAATTTTATGGCAAGATATGAAATGTTCTATCTTAGAAAATTTATCTACAATAACAAATATTGAGTTTCTTCTCTTTTTTTTACCTACGTAAACCCAAAATAAAGTCCATAGAAATATCAATTCAAGATTCTTTAAAAACATGTAAAGGTATATATAACTCGTGAGGCATCACTTTAGACTTAGCTTGTTTACATGTTATGCACCTATTATAAATTGTTTGCACATCTTTTTTCATGTTGGGCCAATAAAAATATTCATATAAAACTTCTAAAGTCTTCGTAATCCTAAATTGTGCTATTAATCTGCCACTATGAGCTTCCCTTACAGGCAATTTACATAGTGAATAATTAGGCACACATAATCTTTTATCTTTAAATAAAAATCTATCATGCCTAAAAAGTTCATTAGTTACCACAAGTTCATATTGGAAATAAATTTCACCGAAATTAGTATCATTAGGATATAATTCTTTTACGTACTCAAATCCTAAAAGTTTGGTATTCAAAGTATTAAGAAGAACATGCATTCACAATAATGCATCTGCAACTATATTTTTCTTATATTGCATATATTTGATGACATATGAAAATGTCTTAATAATTCTACCCACTTGGCATGTTTACGATTCAACTTACCTTGACTTTTTAAGTGTCTTAAAGATTGATGATCGATATGAATAAAAAACTTCTTAGGCCAAAGGTAATGTTTCCAAGTCTTCAAAGTCCTTGCTAATGCATACAACTATTTATTATATATTAAGTAGTTTAGAATTGAACCATTAAGCTTTTCGCTAAAATAAGTTATAAGCTTTTTATCCTACATTGAAATAGCTCTAATACATATACTAAAAGCATTACATTCAATCTTAAAAGTTTTTGTAAAGTTAGGCAAAGCAAGTGATGGGGCCAAAATAAACTTTTCTTTTAACAAATTAAAATCTTTCTCTTGTTTAATTTCTCATTTAAAACCTATTGTTTTATTTACAATTTTAATTAATAGAGCAACTATTGTACTAAAATCTTTCACGAATCTTCTATATAAACTAGTCAATCTATAAAGACTTCTTACCTTACTTACCGTCTTAGGTGTAGGTCACTCTTTTATAACCTTAATCTTAGCCTCATCCATTTTATCGCGCGTGTGCGGAACACAGTGATCATCCTCCTAGGTCAGGATCTCTCTGGTGATGAGGGAAAGAACAAGAAATTCTTGTTTCTTATAAGTAAAAAGCGGATAGAGTTGTTACCTAGTATTTTGATAACTAGAAATCCTAAATGGTTTCAAAGTTTGGATAATGAGACTGGTTGTGTATAAAGAAAATGTATCACCATTAGTACACCCTATCTAAGGTAATATGCACTATTTATTTGTCTAATATAAACTATGGTAATGTTAGTTTGTCTATTGATTAAAATCAATCCATTCTAGTAAAGTGGATCATAGTTTTAAATGTCAAGTCTAGCCATTCTAGAGTCAAAACATATAAAGTTAAAAAAAACTATCTTTTTATTTAATATTAGAAATATATTTTATATATAAGTTCATAAACCCAGATATTAACAAAAACAAAATAAATGTTTTTAGTGTTTTTGAAATGTAGGTCAAATTCTCATGACTTTAGTAAACTAGTTATTAAATCTAAAAATACATGTAAAAAATGTAAACAAAACTATTTTTCTTAAATGTTTGGTGTTTAAAAATATTAAATCATGCCATGTATATTTTTATTTTTATTATTTATGCAAATATAATTTTTTACTATTTTTGAGAGACTTGACCATATACAATTTAAAACATAAATATTTTTTTTCTTAAGATGGCATTGTGATGAACCACAATTAATCTTCTTATAATTATTTCTAAATATTAAAAATAATAAATATCTTGTATGCAAAGCGTAGAATACATGACTAGTATTAAAAAAAACCAAATGTTTAAAATGTACATGTGTAAATGCATTTCTTTTTCATGAAATTATATAAAAAAAACCTAAGTTGGTAGGCACTTTCATTCTTTAATGAATATTGCGCATTATCTAAAAAATCATTGTGGATTGAAATAATTAAGTTTTTCTAAATATTCAATTTGGTCCTCAAACTTTGTTTTTGCCCAATTAAACCCTTTTAGGCCCAAATTAAAAACAAATCTCATCTTTATTTTAAGAGATAGTGAAATCGAAACACAAAGGACCAGAGTAAAAAACATGAAGAAAATAGGTGGCAACTTCAAATTTCATCCAAAAAAATTAGTTTGCTCCCCCATCTTTTTCAGTTAATAAGTAATCAATCCCTTTAGTTGTTAGAAATTTAGTTTTGGCACTAAACTTTATTTTTCTTATTTTTCAATCCTTTTTATTTTGTGAGAGGAGAGAGAGACTCGCATGAATCTGATATAGAGAGAAAAGGTCATCATTTACATCTATTCCGATTACTCAAAATAGTTGAAACTAGTGTCAACGAGATCCATTCGATGAGGGGAGTTTTATAGTGGTTGTTTTGTCTCAATATTGCCTAAAAAATAGATCTAAGTCGAGAATGAGAGATTTTATTCGAGTTGATTTCATGATCCTGACCGTTTTCTAGTTTATTAGGTTGATATGTAGGTTTGTTGATGTTTTAAGAGTATTTGTAGGGAGTTTTCAGATAAAAAGGGGTTGAAATTGGTTTATGGATAAAAAATTCATAGACCTCATTTTCCGACCACCACAATGGTGGCCGAATTCTAGGATGGTAGACGACACACCATCCACCCCTTTAAATGAGAACAAAAATAACAGGCTTAAGTGTGTGGGCTTGAGCTTAAAGGCCGACGAGCTTTGGTTTTTCCTTTCACAAATATAGGCCCATGCTGCTGGCCTCTTTTTAGCCCTTTTTGGTTTTTTTAAATATATTTAAGTTAATTATAGATTTATGAAAAAACATATTGAATCTGGTTAAGTTTATAACTCGGATCACAAGTTTGACAGATCCAGCCACAACATCTGGTCTATTATTTTTTTCTTTTTTTTTGTTTGAAGCATTTTTTGTCTCTTAATTTTTTTTTATAAAAAAAATACAATTTCACCATTTGTTAATGATGATCTATTTTTTTTATTTAACTTAAAACAAAAAAAATATAATTTTACCATATGTTATCAATAATCTGCTTTTGTAATCTCTGTTTCATGCACTTATCATGGTTTTTTTCTTTAAAATAAGTATTTCATACAAAAAAAACTTTTAAATAAGTATTTATTAAATCCGATGGTGTGCATAACTTGTATCGCGAGATTGATTGGTTGACTCGAGTTTACATGGTTTTTTTATTTAAGTTTTATTTTTTTAACAATTTTATCTTTCAATATGAAGTTAGTTAGAGATTTAGTTTTCTAGATTATTTTTTTTCAAGATTATCCCTGCAAGTTTCACTAGTCAACTCGGATTCATCCAGGTAGATCTAATTTGTTTTTTTCAATATTAAGTAAAAATATCGTTCAATATGAATTAATTTTAAATTCATGTTTAAAATATATTTTTTTATTAATTGACACGTTAGTAATACCTAGATTTTTTTTTTTTGCGTTAGGAATTTTTCTTACTCCCATTTGTGGTGTTGCATGGGCTAATAGAGTAATAAATAGTTTTTAGTGAATGATATGTTTTGTTCTTGTCCAAACTTTGACCAAAATTTTAAACATTGAAAATTTATGTTTCAAATTGAATCCCATTTAGCTAGTATACAGTCTCACGCTATGCTGTGAGTTAAGTAATTTTTTTTAAAATGTATAAAAAAGTATCTAGGTCATAAAAAAATTATTTAAAATTATTATTAAGCTTGTCTTAGTAAGTTAATTTTAAAACCTCATGACCTGACTCCTTACCTAGACTAGATTTAAAACAAAAGCACATGGGATTTACTTCGATGTGACACAATCAACTTGGCAAGTTTAAAAACAATTCAAACGACCAGAAAAAGTGTGATTTGACTTAAAAAATCCAAAATGATATATATTTTTTTTAATATTAAGACGATGATATGTTGGATTAACCTAGGTTTCATGACTTAACCCTCCAAACTTGCGATCGAGTCATGAACTCCACTAGATTTATTTTTTATTTGTGGTTTGACTTAAAAAAATCCAAAATGACATTTTTTTTAATATTAAGACGATGATATGTTGGATTAACCTAGGTTTCATGACTTACCCCCCAAACTCGCGACCGAGTCATGAACTCCATTAGATTTATTTTTTATTAACTATGTTTTACTTACTTATATAATAACAAAAACATAACAAAAGTATACGCTTACAAAATCAAGAACAAAACTAAATATCAAGATATTTATTTGAGATTGTGATAATCTCATATAAAATAAACTGAAGTAAATTATGAAAACAAATTTAAAATCAAGAAAATATTGAAGTATGAAATTGGGAAAGAAAAAATAAGGAGAATGAAAGAAAAAAAAAAGAGGAAAATGAAAAAAAGGGAAAAAAACAAAAAAAAAACAATACATGTTAACTTGGGGAGAAGTTTCACTGTTTATATGGTAAAAAATGAAATCAACCCAGTTGGTTTAGTTGTTTTGTTAATAAAATTCCAACAAAATTTATTGTTGTTGTCATAACTTGATTTTTGACGACATAAAATTAGAAAAAAAATGAAAAAATAAAATGAATGAAAATTTGAGGTTTGGCTTAAGATAACACAAATTGAAAGTTTTGAGGGGTTAATCATGTTGGATTTATGACTTTGGAAGTTAATTTTGAAAGAAATTGAAAGAATTAACTAGTATGGGGTTCTAATTAAACTTTGATTGGGTTTAATTAATGATATCAGGAATTTGATTGAAGAATCAATAATTTTGAGGACTTAATTAAGCTTAGAATTAGTTTAATTAATGAAATCAGAGGCATAATTGAATAAATATTAAATTTCTGAGTTAATTAAGTACAAAATTATAAGTAATTAAGGTCCAGGGACCATTTTGTAAAAGACACTGAAATTCTGTCCAGGGGCCCAATTAAAAATGTTGAAACTTGGAGGACCAAATTGAGAAATGGTCATTTCCAGTCCAAAACGCACCGTTTCAAGCATGCGTTGTTTCCCTTCTTCTTCCTCGAACGCTTAAAGCCCACCTGCAAAGATGGAATGGAAATGGTGAAACACCAGCATCTCAGTCCAACCAGAACTCAGTTTGCAAATATTATCTTTGTGAAGATTACAACCCCGGGGAGATAAGGATAAATTTCTCACGGCCTCGTGCTTATAAAAGGGAGTCCAACAGGGGTAGGACTGACGGTGCCTCAACCGACTGTAACACAATGTCCCTAGGCCTTATCATGGTCCTGGGAAGATAAGCAACATGGAAGCCTATAAAAGGCAGAGGGGAAGAAAGTCAAAGAGGGAGGAGAAGAGAAAAACAAAAGGAGAAAAACATAGGAGACGACAGAAGAGAGAAAACAGAGGAGAGCCAATTAATAAACACACAAGAGCAGGGTGAGGAGAGACTGAACAGAACAGAGTAAAGAGAGGTCGAAAAGAGGAGGAAGAAGAGAGAATTCTCCGGCTAGTGCTCGGACCGTTACCTTCAGTTGCATTGTCGTCTTCATCCTTGCCAGGTAAAGTCCTCTTCTCTTTGTTGATTGTATAAATATTGCAAAGAAGAAAACTACATGAAGGTAATTTAATTACCTTCATGCTGTGTAGCGCACGCCTGGGTTGAGCCACGTGTTCCTGCTGTCCAGCCGGGTCCAGCCCAGTTCATGTTGGTTGGGCTGGATCCAGCCCTTAAAAAAAAAGAAAAAAAAAATAGGTCAGATCTGGGCTTTAGGCCTAACCGACTCAAATTATGTTTATTAAAGGTGTGTTTGGCAAAACATACCTTTATGTCTTGACCATAATTTTTATCCCTATTCTAATTTGATATTTGGTCAAACGAGCTCCTTTTCGATATCAGAAAATTCCAAAAATATTTGGGGATCTTCGTTGATTTATTTGTGGGCCCCTCTCACGTTGATTTATTTTTTTAGCTATGTGCTCAATCTGTGGATTATTATTGTTAAATGCAAATATGTCGTGCAATGTTTTTATTTTATTTTATTTTATTTATTTCCATCTAAAAAGGGCCAATATTAATAAAGGATAAACAAGGAAAAAAATGGCGTAGACAATTTTTCCTTCAAATTCATTTTTTTACGAAAATATTCACCGACATCAGAGTCAGGAGTATCGTTTTTTTTGGATTTGCACGATATTTACCAATGCCAGAGTTGAAAATATTCGTAGAAATCATTCACTGACGGCAGAGTCAGGAACATGAAAGGAAGAATAGAAAAGGAAAAAGAGAACAAATTCTTAGCAATTACAAATTCTTAGCAATTTTAGACAAAACCAGCAATGCAACTTGTCTTAGGTAGGACGCTTAATGGGTGATTGCATCTTCCCTTTTGCGTAACTAGTGTCCCGTACAATAGAATCTCTATTTACCAGTTAGGGCTTCTAGTAACCATAATACTAGGTGGCGAATCTTTGAACAAGATATTTTCCCTTAAAAGAACAAGATGTCAGGTATCTGTTTTTTTTCCAATTAAGATTAATTTTTAATCTTAAGCGATGTCCGGGTGTGAAAGTTGTTATGCAAAAAAATAGTCTAAAAATAATTTGATTATTAAAACATGTGAAAAAAATTAACTTATTAAAAACAACTAACCATTTTAGCACAAAAAATCATTAATAAAATAGAATTAGATAACCCAATAAAACACCATAATATACACGAATAAAGAATACAAAATCAAACAATTATAAACATGGAATCACACTTGTGCTCCTTTAGAATCTAGGGTTTCTTCCCCTGAAAAGCTAAACCAAATTGATTCGAAAAGTTCATATTTTTCTTTAAAAAAATTCACAGGTCCACAACTTACAACTGCTTCTATGGATGCACAAAATAGATTCTTATAGCTTCGAAATAAACTTATTTTATTTATTTATTTTGATTTGAAGATAAATGAAGATTTTGAATTATTTATCTATTAATCAAGGTTAATTTTTTTTAAATACCTATCACATCAACCTCATCATAGTGCATTTTAGATAAATAAATATTTAATGTGAAACTCTTATATTTGTTTTTGTTATCACAAAATTTTAAAAATTATAAAATATATAATAAATAAATAAATTTAATTTGAATATCTTACTTGTGGAAAGGTTGAGTAGAGTTAAAAAAAAGAAGTAAAAACATAATAAATATATCTTGACAGTACTTTGTACATTTATTAGCATAGGATTCCAGATTTTTCTCCTGCTTTTATTTTTCAACGAGTGTAAAAAGGTTTATATATATATATATATATATATATATATAATAAAAAAAAAATCAGTTCGCGTGACCTATTTCTTTCCTAAGCATGTAATACACACACACACACACACAAACTTGTCTATGTCTACACTCTAAGCCCTCTCCTCCTCACTTTGTCGCTTTACTCTTTCACACCCTCTATCTCTCCAAAACAAAAGAAAAAAACACCACCAAAAGGAATGGCCGAAGAATCTTCT
>Ga0325414_1006398_pt1 | contig 12484 bp, 4 predicted proteins | sample PopdelMetagenome_8_FD_206183 | JGI IMG/M metagenome (GOLD analysis project Ga0325414, IMG submission 206183) | Populus deltoides microbial communities from Bellville, Georgia, United States - Leaf-PdKOR-R3 | ecosystem: Host-associated > Plants > Phyllosphere > Phylloplane/Leaf | place: USA... | reverse complement strand
AATGGAATCAGTTAGTCAGTCCATGTAGGTGTCATTTCTGTGGTACTGGTAGCCACTAATGATCTGCCTCGTAGGATTTTTGCTTAGCTTTTTTTGTTAGGTAGGGAAGGATAATAGATATTATTTTATAAAGTATTTTTTATTTAAAAATAAAAAAATAATATTTTTTATTTTAAATTATTTTTTATATTAGTATATCAAAACGATTTATAAATATAAAAAATTATTTATAAAAACTTTTTAAAAAATTATAAAAAACAATTCTAACAGTAAAAACAAACATCTTTTTACTCTAATTTTATCTGTTTCTTCAAACTTTTATATGGTTATTTTTGAATAATTTTAAATGCATATGTTAAAATATATTTTTTAAAATATTTTTTTGAATTTTTTTTTTCAAGAATTTTATTTAAGAGCAATTCTCCTCTAATCTATGTATTTATTTCTTTAATATATATAGTGGATGAACTCATATAAGATTATTTAGAGAAAAGAAAAATTACTAAAATAAAAATATACAGAGAAATAACTGAATCAAGATATTTTAAAGGAAGAATATATATTTTTTTTAAAAAAATTAGTAAATAAATGAGTCAATCAATCAACAAAAAAAAAATAAAAAAATTGATAGTGGAGTGGCAAAATGGGCTATTTTGACAGGCCGCGCTCTATAATAAATTATTGGGCTAAGACTTGAATTGGGCCTGTTCCATGAGACAATTTTTCTACATGGATCGTTTGCTTACATCCAGAAAGACTAGGATTGCAGGAAATCAAGAAAAGATTTGTGTCTGGTGTATAATATTTTTAAAAATAGTTTTTAGTTAAAATATAATAAATTAACCCAAACTTGATGAACAAAGTGAGTTTTTTTTAAAAAAAAATACTTTATTTAATGGATAATAAATGATTTATAAATATTATTAAATTCTACTCGAAATTCTATTGCGATATATATATATATAACCAATAAATAGTCCTCGGCTAATTAATATTTGAATGAATATTTAAATAACGGTTGTAAACTGACTTGTGTCCTTGTTTTTTATAGTATGGTGTCCTGAATAGTGTCTACTTTCATGAATCCTCTGCAAAATCAAATTGATCAGTGAGAGAGGCATTCATCCTGTAAACTTCGTCGAGAAACTCATTAAGGCCGTAGGATTAATCTCAACTTTTGAGTGGCTGTGGTCCGTTCCATCTTCTGGACTAGAGGAAAATCAAAGAGAATATGACCTCCTGATGACCAATATGTGGCTAGCTAAAGGAGTGTACTTCAGGGTCCATTAGTAAGTTCAAATCCAATATGTGGCTAGTTATATGGTTGTGTTTGATGCCACCCCCACCTTTAAAAAGTGATTCATAGATTTTTCATTTTAGTGAGATGAAAATTTAGGGGATCAACAATTACAAATCATCACATATCATCAATATCTCGATGCATGAATGAGTTTCTGTTTTCAATAATATCTTTGTGTTTTTGTTGTTAAAGAGAAATATAAAACAATTCTTGAAATCTTAAAACGATTCTCTGTTAAGCCCACAGATTAATTCAATTCGTTAAATTCTTTGCTTCTTTACTTGTACAATTAAAGATATATATACTGAATTCTGTCTTTTTTCTCCATCCTTCTTCATTGTTGGGATTTTTTTTTAAATTTTTCATTCGATTTATTTTGAACATAGAAATAATTGAATCAAGATATTTTAAAATGAAAGAATATAATTATTTTTTAATTTTTTTGATAACTAAATGAGTCAATCAATCAATACAAAAAAAAAATTACAATGGAGTGATAAAATGGATCATTTTGACAGGCCGCGCTGTCATAAGAGATTGGGTTGTGGGCGGCCCTAGATAAGACTTGAATTGGGCCTACTATTTTTATATCAGACTCTCAGTAGGATACTAGGCATCATTAGTTTTATCATCAGATAGGAGGCCAATCTTGTCTTTCATATTGTATTTGGATTTTCGCCTTTAAAATGATTTTATATAACCTGGTATTCTTCATAAAAGTTGTAGTCTTAGATGTGTAGAGGATTTTGAACTTTTGAATCGTATGATTTTGATGTCTGAAACTCAAGATATACTTATTTAAATCTGTAGTCTGAAAGTAGAGAATTATGTTGCAAGTAGGATTTCGGCCCGATTTTGCTATTTCAGTCCATTAGTAATTTCAATTCCAATGAGCACTATAAATAGGTTATTGTTAGCTGAAACTGAGATGTAAAATCTACTGTAACTTAGATTTTGTTTTTGACTTAGTTTCTTACAATATCCAATCATTCCAGCTGTATTCTCTCATTCATGGAATGTTGTAGGATTGATTTGCATCTTTTTTGGATCCTAAGGCCTATTATTTCTATGTTAGACTCTCAGCCATAGTGGGATGCTTGGCACCGTTAGTTTTCTCATTAGATCAAGAGACCAATCTCGTCCTTTATATTGCATCTGGATTTTCATCTTCAAAATGATTTTATCTGACTTGGTATCCTTCATAAAAGTTGAAGTCTTGAATGTGTACACATATCAGATTTTACAGGTCTGATTAGAGGTCTAAACAAACTTAGATTTTTTTTTCATAATACCTTCCTGAAAAGCTTGATATGTGTACTTTAACTTTGATTCAGCACACGTTCGCATTCTGAAATTATAACACGGTGAAAAACCTATCACAAGAAACAAAGTCCGAAACATAAAATATAAATATTGTTATCTTTTAGCAATTAATTTACAAAGTCTCTTAGGATGCCAAACTTATAAAAATAACATTCAATAAGCTTAAAATACATTAAAAAAACATAGTGTAAAAGAAATATATATTGTACTTATCAGGGATTTAAAATAATCTAGTTGAGATTGTTTACAAAGCCTTGACAAATTATCAGCCACAAGTAGCAGCAGAGAAACAAGTTGTATAATGAGACACCATATCATAATCTATATCCAATAATCCAAGTGAGTATACTAACTACAGAAATCCCAACTTCATGATGCCTCAGTCCATTTGAAAATTCAACCCTAAGGAGCACGATAATAGTTTATTGGTTGGTGAAGCTTTCATTGCATGAGCACGTAAATGTACCATGAAGCAATTATACAGAGAGTCCACATCCTACAATGTGACAGTTTGTGACAATTCATGACGGATTCATTAAGCAAAGAGAAGCTGTACTTCGGACCATTCGACCACGATAAAAGGTTGATTACAAACGGACATAATAGCAATCAAATTCATTTTTATTTTTATTTTATAATCATCCAGAATATATTGAAAATAACAAAGCAATCAAAATCATGACCAGGTATTTATGATAAATTTATGGCCTACCTATATAAATAGGAGAATAAAGACAAGCAACAAATTTCTGATATTCTGAACTTTTGATTGGCTATGACCCGTTCCGTCGACTAGTCTAAAGAAAAAAACAGAGAGAAAATGACTTCCTGAAACCCCATGGCACAATCTGGGGCCGAGGGAGTTTACTAGCTGTTGAGCTTCCAACTTCATGATGCATCATGTCCATTAGTAAGTTTAAACCCAATGGGCACGATAAACAGGTTATTGGTCCGTGAGGCTTCCGTGGAATAATGTTGTGGACGTACTATATTTAAGCAATTAATTAACACGACAAGCTAGATGTGACATTTCTTGACTGAAGCAACACTAGTTATTTATTTTTTAAAGAATTGTTCAAACCTAAAAAAAAGTTATAAAAATAATTTTATATTATTTTTTAATATAAATTTTTTAATAAAAATTATTTAGATTTAAAACTTATACAAGTTTACATTATCTTATTTTTAATTTTATTAATTAGAATAAAAATAATAAAATTTGAATTGATAATTATTTAGTTATTAATATTCCAATATCATGTCAAATAATAATTCCAAAAATAAAACTTAAGCATAAACTCCTAAAATTAATTTTATATTAATCTCTAACATTATTTACCTTTATAAAAAGCAAGAAAACAACTTGCATCGGATCCACCCATGATATCATAGGCATAACTTGTCGGTTTATAAATTCTAGAAAGTGACATCCTGTGAAGATTTCCTGGGTCAACAAGTCAATGTATAGACATGCATGGTGTTAATTACAACCTGGTTTTTACCTTCAATTTCTCTATGTTTTTCAAAATTTGATTTTTTTTATATTTAATTTAATTATGTTGATAATGAAAGAAGAAAAAAAAAGAGTTTATGGTTCGAAATTAGAGGAAAGAAAGAAAAAGAGACTACTGTGAATAGGGACTAAAAATAATGGATTGCAACACAATATTATGAAAATAAAGTCTAGCTGCTGTGGTCAATCGTGTGACTTGTTCCGCCCCCGTCCCGGGTTCGACCCTCTATGTGCACGCCTGTCACCCCCGCGGTGCCTTACCTGCCCCTGGGCTTGCAGGATGTTCAGTGGGCCATGGGGAATAGTCGTGGTGCGCGCAAGCTGGCCCGGACACCCCATGTAAATCAAAAAAAAAATAATAAAATAAAATAAAATAAAATAAAAAAATAAAATTTTTATTGTGAATTATAGAGAAGAGATATAAAATGATGCAGTAGAAATGGATTCTTGTAATTTTATATTTAGTAGGAGTTGTTTGTATGACTTAGATGTTAAGCACATGGTTAGAGATAATTTGTCTACGTTTGAAAAATATCAAAGCTTATAAAGCAGAGGGAAATGATTGCCCTACTGTAACCAATTTAGAGCGTGAGAAGTAAGCAGGTAAGTGAAAAGGAAGAAAAATAAATGATAGATATTTCTAAGGCAATCGAGCATTTACTTGCTGAATTTAACGAGATTCTGCTAGATGGATTGCTGTTAATGAGAGGTCTTTTAAATTTGCCACATTACAGACTTAGTTACAAGGAGGGTGAGAATTGAGGAGAAGGTAGAAATTTTGTTTATGGCTAACTCGAGTTAGAAATCCAGGCTGATTTCTAATCTAGGGAAACCCAATTAAAAAATGCATTTTTTTTAAATAATCTTTTTCAAAACAATTTTGTTTTTATCTAATTTTTTTTTAAAAAAAAAAAGTCTTATCCTCGATTGACATTCAATTTGAGTTTAATAACTATGAAAACTGTGTGAAAGGCATAAAAATACTGACATACTCACTAGCAATTTGCAACGGCTGGTATATAATCCATGTGAATTTCTATTTTCATGTAAACACAATCATATTAAATAAATAAATAAATAAACTCCCGAGATGTTAAACTCGAGAGCTGCTTTCTTGCGCTAAAGGCAGTTAAAAAGTTACATCGTGAATCTTTGGACAAGTCAAATTTGGACAACCCGAGACCAATTAATTGATTTGGAAAGGTAGAACAAAGATTATTTAGAAATTTCAGAATGAAAGATTCCTCTACCTTGCAATTCCAATTAATTCAGAGAGCCCGCCCGCGATTAATTAAGCATTATTTCTCCACCTATTCAATTAAAGGAGAGAAAACTGATGCAAAAGATTAAAAAACACAAAATATTTTTTTCTTAGTTATTTTTATTTTTTTATTTAGTTTAGAAATGAGCTACGGATTTTGAACAAATGAGCCAACAATTAAGCATCTTTAGAAATTAGAGGACTTGGAAATGAATTTTCCTAAGATTTACCAAATCTTCCACCCATAAAAACTGATGTCTCTGTTGTTGACGTATATATGTCAAATTCTGTAAAATAAGAACAAAGATGAATAGGAAATTTCACAATTAAAAATTCCAATAAATATTCCATTTCTTTTTTTTCTATAAATACCTATCATTGGAGCCTAGGATCTTCATCTTCCATAGCAAACCATATCTCTTAGACATGATGTCCTTACTACAGAAACCAGTCTCAATGTTTCTCGAAGTCCTTTTTTTTCTCCTTCTAATGTGCTTTCCTTCTTTCTTTGCCTTTCCTCCTAATTCCTCTGCAACTTCATTTGGTGCTGCTAGATATGCAGTTGCTCAAGGTAATGAAGAAGCGGAGGCTCTCCTAAAATGGAAAGCAAGTCTTGATGACAACCACAGCCAATCTGTCCTGTCTTCTTGGGTTGGCAGCAGCCCTTGCAAGTGGCTTGGAATCACTTGTGACAATTCTGGAAGTGTCGCGGATTTCAGCCTTCCACATTTTGGTCTGAGAGGTACGCTTCAAAGTTTCAACTTCTCATCCTTCCCCAATCTTCTCACTCTCAATCTCAGGAACAATTCACTCTATGGAACTATTCCATCCCACATTAGTAACCTGACCAAAATCACCAATTTAGACCTGTGTGATAATCATTTCACAGGAAATATTCCACTTGAGATAGGATTGTTAACAAGTCTCAACTTTTTGTACTTTTGTAAAAATAATCTCACCGGTTTGATTCCAGCCTCTATTGGAACTCTAAAACACCTATCTGTTCTCTATCTATACAGTAACAAACTCTCCGGCTTGATACCTCTAGAAATTGAATCACTGCAGTCTCTCAGTTCCCTTGACTTGTCAACCAATGATTTAATTGGTAGGATCCCTTCTTCTTTTGAAAATCTGAGAAACTTATCCACTCTTGATCTCTCGGATAACAAACTCTCTGGATCCATCCCTTCTTTTATTGGGAACATAACTATGCTTTCTCTCTGGGATAATGAACTCTCCGGCTTGATACCCCCAGAAATTGGATCACTACAATCTCTCAATTCCCTTTACTTGTCAAACAATGATTTAACTGGTACGATCCCTTCTTCTATTGGAAATCTGAGAAACTTATCAATTCTCTCTCTCTGGGATAATGAACTCTCCGGCTTGATACCTCCAGAAATTGGATCACTGCAGTCTCTCAGTTCCCTTTACTTGTCAAACAATGATTTAACTGGTAGGATCCCTTCTTCTATTGGAAATCTGAGAAACTTATCAATTCTCTCTCTCTTTGATAACAAACTCTCTGGTTCCATCCCTTCTTCTATTGGAAATCTGAGAAACTTATCAATTCTTTCTCTCTGGGATAATGAACTCTCCGGCTTGATACCTCCAGAAATTGGATCACTGCAGTCTCTCAGTTCCCTTTACTTGTCAAACAATGATTTAACTGGTAGGATCCCTTCTTCTATTGGAAATCTGAGAAACTTATCAATTCTCTCTCTCTTTGATAACAAACTCTCTGGCTTGATACCTCCAGAAATTGGATCACTACAGTCTCTCAGTGACCTTTACTTGTCAATCAATGATTTAACTGGTAGGATCCCTTCTTCTTTTGAAAATCTGAGAAACTTATCCACTCTTGATCTCTCGGATAACAAACTCTCTGGATCCATCCCTTCTTTTATTGGGAACATAACTATGCTCACTAGACTTGGTCTGAGCATGAATAATTTATCTGGATCTGTTCCTCGGGAAATAGGACAACTTGAATCCCTTGTTGAATTAAGATTGCACTTAAATAATCTCAATGGTTCTCTGCCCCCCGAGATGAATAATCTCACACATTTGATGGTTTTGCATTTGTTTGCAAACAGTTTCACTGGCCATTTACCACGAGACTTGTGCCTTAGTGGGTTACTTGTAAATTTTTCAGCCGGCTACAATCATTTTTCTGGTCCAATCCCTGAAAGCTTGCGAAATTGTACTCGTCTATTTAGAGTTAGGCTTGAATGGAACCAATTGACGGGGAATATTTCTGAAGATTTTGGCCTCTACCCAAACTTGAACTATGTGGACCTAAGTCACAATGATTTGTATGGTGAGCTTACATGGAAATGGGGAGGTTTTCATAACTTGACGAGCCTAAAATTGTCAAACAATAATATCACAGGTGAGATACCATCAGAGCTTGGAAAGGCTACTGGGCTACAAGTCATTGATCTCTCGTCAAATCTCCTGAAGGGGACAATTCCAAAAGAATTGGGGCAGTTGAAGGCGTTGTTCAACCTTGCTCTTCATAACAACCATCTTTTTGGTGTTGTTCCCTTTGAAATCCAAATGCTATCTCAACTTAGTGCCCTTAATTTAGCTTCTAATAATCTTGGTGGATTAATCCCAAAACAAGTGGGAGAGTGCTCAAATTTATTACAGTTGAACTTGAGTCATAATAAGTTCACATGGAGCATCCCATCTGAGATAGGCTTCCTGCATTTTCTTGAAGATCTAGATCTCAGTGGGAATCTATTGGCAGGAGAGATACCATCACAAATTGGGCAATTGAAACGGTTAGAAAAAATGAACCTCTCTCACAACAAACTTTCCGGTTTGATTCCAACTGCTTTTGTAGATTTAGTGAGCTTGACAACTGTAGACATCTCCTACAATGAACTAGAGGGCCCTATTCCCAAAATCAAAGGCTTCAATGAAGCTCCATTGGAAGCTTTTATGAATAATAGTGGTCTTTGTGGAAATGCCAGTGGTCTAAAGCCTTGTACACTTCTTACAAGCAGGAGAAAGAGCAACAAAATTGTTATTTGGATTCTTTTTCCTCTCCTGGGTAGTCTACTTCTACTACTTACCATGGTTGGATGTTTATACTTTCGCCACCAAACAAGTAGAGAAAGAATCTCCTTTTTAGTAGAGCGACAAAGTCCACTCAGTTTTGCAGTATGGGGCTATGAGGAAGAGATCATACATGAAACTATCATCCAGGCCACTAATAATTTCAACTTCAATAACTTCATTGGGAAAGGGGGAAATGGAATTGTTTATCGAGCCATGTTGCCAACAGGTCAGGTGGTTGCCGTGAAGAAACTTCACCCATCAAGAGAGGGCGAGCTTATGAATTTGAAAACTTTTAGAAATGAGATTCGCATGTTAATAGATATTCGACATCGAAATATTGTGAAGTTATATGGATTTTGTTCATTAATAGAGCACTCTTTTTTAGTTTACGAGTTCATAGAAAGGGGAAGTTTGAAGATGAATTTAACTAGCGAAGAACAGGCAATGGACTTGGATTGGAATAGAAGGCTTAATGTTGTTAAAGGAGTGGCCAATGCATTATCCTATTTGCACCATGATTGCTCGCCTCCAATCATTCATCGAGACATTTCCAGCAGCAATGTTCTTTTAGATTTGGAATACGAGGCTCATGTTTCGGATTTTGGGACAGCTCGGCTCTTGATGCCTGACTCGACCAACTGGACCTCATTTGCTGGCACCTTCGGATACACAGCTCCAGGTACATACTTGATTTCATTCTTAACATATATATACATGAATCAATTGCTAAATTTCTGTTTAGATGTAATATATATACATTATGACATATTAGCAGAACAATACAACCATTACTAAGAAAATGGAGGTACAATTACAACATATTTTTGGATGCTCTAAAGGTTATGTATAATAAATTGTCATATTAGCAGTGCAATACACCCAGTACTGTGAAAAAAATGACCAGAATTTTTGCAGAGCTAGCTTACACAATGAGAGTGAACGAGAAGTGCGATGTCTACAGCTTTGGAGTGGTCACAATGGAAGTAATAATGGGAATGCATCCGGGTGATCTCATCTCATCTCTTTCTGCATCAGCATTTTCCTCCTCGTCGTGCTCACAAATCAACCAGCATGCATTGTTGAAGGATGTGATAGACCAGCGTATCCCACTTCCTGAAAATCGAGTTGCTGAAGGTGTGGTCTCCATTATCAAAATAGCATTTGCATGCTTGCTTGCCAATCCCCAATCTAGGCCAACCATGCGACAAGTAGCTTCGAAGCTCATAGCTCGATGGCCTCCGCTGCCAAAGTCATTCTCCGCAATAACATTGGAAGATCTGATGCCTCAAACAACTGTGACAGGCTGAGAATTTTCCAAAAGATTTTCTATAATTAGTATGTGATTGGTTCTACTAATGTTCCTTTCAATTTTCGTAGCTTTGTTTGTAATAAATTATTTCTCTGCTTTGTATTTTGTTTTTTCAACGATTAATATATATATTTTTGTACAGTATTATTTCTCTGCCCTTTCTCGTAATATTATGATACTCCATGATATTGAAAATATGTATACCTATTATTATGACTGTAAATTCTGCATTCAAAAAAAAATGAGGGGTAATGAAATAATTTTTGTAAGTATTAATTTCAACATTTAAATTTAAAAAAAAAAGGAACAAACATAAAAAAAAAAAATAATAAGATTTTTATCGTTTTGTTTAAAGAAAAACAGTCAAAGTTTATGAACCTTGTTAAAAAATTCTCATGAAGGTAATTTTGAATTCATTCAACTCCCAGTCTCCCACTAATCCTTTGAAGTTTTTCATTTATTTTTTGTATTTATTTTTTTTACTGCAGTATTTCTTGTGAAGATGAACAACTTCAAGATTATTTAATAAGTTGATCTTTAAAGAGAAATATAGGCAATTTGTGACATAAAACTATTTTTTTTTCTCCACCAAAAATAAAATAAAATACACTGAATGATTAGCCTACATGAATCTTAGATTTAACCCGTCCTTTATTATAATTATTATTAACGTCTATGGTGATGCTCCTCCAACAGGATCACTTGCCACTCGTAACTCTTCGAAGTTCGCTGTCCTGTCTCCTTAACGACACCAAAAACAATCTCCACCACCACCACCAATGGCCGAAACATCCGTCTCCTCCACCGTCGCCACAATCCCACCTCCTCTGCCACCATGGAGCGAAGAAATAGAATGCATCTTGGACAATTCGCTCAGAGAAATGCCAATAATTGGTGCTAAAGATTCTAATCCTATACAACAAGAGGAAAGTGCAAGTACAAGCGCGTGCGCGCTCGGCTGTCTGGTGAAGAACAGAAAACTGGACTCTATCGAGATCATTCATAGATTTGGGCATGATTTGGTGGTGTTAAAAGGGAGTAAAAGAGTGTGGAATTTGAGTAAGAAAGCGAAATATGATCCGGGTGTCGGTGATTATTTGTTTACGCCGGCCAGGGATGTCCATAGAGTGAAGTATTTTGAGGATACTGAGTTTTTTTTATCAAGTGGGAAGGGAAATGGGATATCTTCTTTGATGAAGAGATGGAGGTTGCTAAGAGTGAAATTGAGAAGGAAGCAGGGGATGGGTTTGAGTTAGTAAACTAAGACATTGTGTGTGATTTGAGCTTTGAAGGATGACTTTGTTATGGGTGTTTAATGTTTTGTGTCTTTGGTTTTTCATGTTGGATGATGATCTTTTGCCCTGTTAATGTTGATGTGCAGTTATGTAAAGAAGAATCATTAAAAATGATAAATCAACTTTGTGTTTTGAACAATTTGTGGGGTTTGCTTGAAGCTTTTTACTCTTTTGATGTTGATTTCTAGCTATTGTGATTTGTGTCAATGGTTGGATACTGTTTTGTGCGTATTTGATGCTAGTGAAGACTGCTGTTTTACACTCTTAGCTCGGCGGAAGATTTCATGCTCGACTAGGCAGGAATGCTAGAGAAAACACGCATAATGGTGAATTGGTGACAGATTTTCAAGAGAAGAATCTGTTTCTTTGGCCAGCTTCCTTGCTCTAGGAGAGAAACTGAGAGCAAGAGAAACGAACCATTTGTCATCTCAAAACCTGCAGCAGCAAGAATATTTTCAAGTAATTTGAGTTTAGGCCATCTTTCTCGTGAACACATATTTCATCATTTACTATCCATCGCAATGTATGATGTTGCCCTTTCCCTTGCCATTGCCATTCAAAGTCTGTTGTCTTTCCATGTGGCAAAATGTTAATCAGCTATTTCCAGGATTCCACACAATATTTGTCTGGTGGCTTGTGTCCTCCATGTGCATAGAATTCTTCAAGGGAAAAAAAATTGTATATTGCGTAAGCTTTAAATAAAAGAAGAAGTGCTTATAGGAGTTCGTTAGAATTTGAACAACGATGTAGATCTGAAACGGCGGGGTGTGGCATGGGAGCATTGACCCCTAACCTCCATTTATTTTCTTTCTGATGTCCATTTTCCCATTATCGTCAAGTGTTTTTTCGTAACAAAACAGTGGAAAAAAAAAACCCTCATTCAATCCATTGTAGACACAATATTTGTCTCGCTCTTTTGTTTTTGTTTCTATGATTCGGTGTAGGACAATCTGTATTTTACCAAGATTATAGATTTGAAAATTTTTAGTTAATAAATACTCATCATAATTTTACACAAGTTACACTACAATATCTCTCAAAATCTTAATTAAAAAAAGCTATAATTTATATATTTTTTAAAATTTATTTTTTCAAACCATATACTACAGTAATATCAAACAAACACTAAATACCATAATCAATTAAAATTAATTTAACAATTATATATCCGATAGCTTTAATGAAGCATGTTCGAATCCGACCAAAGCCGATGACTGGACATCAAAGGGATATAGCATAAATACCTAGATTGCCTCATAATTGAAACTAATCTTTACTTTGGCAGCGTTTAGAATTACATAAATCATAAACTTAAACCTACTTATTACAGCCATTTGAGACCATACACATAAAGCTTTGATGTGTGATGTGTGATGGGATCATACAAGACTGAGCTCATCAATTACATTTTGAGATT